>Ga0185342_1000276_pt1 | contig 28333 bp, 26 predicted proteins | sample ConPoolayeEmetaG_FD_128045 | JGI IMG/M metagenome (GOLD analysis project Ga0185342, IMG submission 128045) | Hot spring microbial mat communities from California, USA to study Microbial Dark Matter (Phase II) - Cone Pool mat layer E metaG... ... | reverse complement strand
TGTTTGACAGCGCCCTGCCGACGCGGACGGCGAGGAATGGTGCGCTTTTTACCCCTAGTGGCCGGAGGAATATCAAGAACACTGAATTCCGGCTTAAGGACGAGCCTCTGGATCTGGCCTGCGATTGTTACACCTGCCGCCATTTCACCGCGGCCTATCTCCATCATCTCTTTCACTGTGAGGAACTGCTTTTCTACCGTCTGGCGACGATTCATAATCTACGCTTCGTACTGCGGCTTCTGGAGCGTGTGCGTGAAGCTATCCTGAAAGATGACTTCGCGAGCTTCGAGCACAAATTTTTTGATAGCTACAAATCGACCGATGAGGAAGTCAGGCTGGAGCAGAAGCGCAGGTGGCTGGAGAAAAGGCGATCGGGATAGTCCACTGCGTTACGAATCACCGGAGTCGTATGGTAAAATAGCAACCCGCTTCTGTTGACGAACAAGGCAAGGAGAAGATGCTGGAACAGGTATTTGAAGGATTGGCGGTACAGCACGCATCGGTTGCCCTGATGATACTTGCCATATCGCTGGGCCTAGCGTGGCTTTTCCGTAACTGGCTGTTGAGGATTGTGCATGTTCTGGCCGCAAGGACAAAGAGCGGCGTGGATGACGTGATCGTTGGCGCGTTCCGGAAGCCCTTTGTGGCCCTAATTGCTGTTACCGGTGCTTACTTTGCGGTGCGTGTTTTGCCGTGGAAGGCTAATATTGGCCAGTACGTGGTGGCGGTCGTGTTGCTCGCAATTGGACTTCTCGGCCTTTACGTTGTCCTTGATGTGGTCAACTCGGTTTTGAAGTGGTATGAAAAACAACTTGCGGGCAAGAGGCAGTTCGGTCTGACCACCCGTATTCTGGAGGTCTTCCGCATCGGTGCCATGGTTACCGGGATTGTCCTCGGAGTTGTCCTTGCACTTGGCATTTTCGGTATTCAGCAGGTCCCGGTTACAGGGTGGTTGAGCGAGCACGGTTGGCGGATCGGTCTTATCGTTGTCCTTTCACTTCTCTCGGTGGTCCTGGCGGGCCAGTTCGGTCCCAAAGTCATTGCCGCCTCTATTTCCAGACGGCCCGGCGAGTCCAACGAAGAGGTGGCGAAGCGGGCAGACACCCTGGCGCGGGTGTTCGTCAATGTTGTCCAGATATTCGCCCTGCTTGTGGGCGTCTTTATGATACTCTCCGAGCTGAAAATTGATATCGCACCGATTCTGGCGGCGGCCGGTGTGGTTGGTATTGCCATCGGCTTTGGAGCCCAAAGCCTTATCAAGGACGTGCTTGCCGGTGTCTTCGTCATACTTGAAAATCAGTACCGTGTGGGAGATGTGGTCAAGATTGCCGAAGTCGCCGGTCTGGTGGAGGATATTAACCTGCGGCGGACCGTGCTTCGTGATATGGACGGCGTCGTCCATTATGTACCAAATGGAGAGATCCGTGTGGCCAGCAATCTTACCAAGGAATGGTCAAGGGTTAATCTTGATGTAACCGTTAGCTATAAAGAGGACCTCGACCGGGTCATGGCAGTTATCAACCGGGTATGTAAGGAGTTGGCTGAGGACCCGCAGTGGTCGCCGGTTGTTATCAACGCACCTAAAGCTGTCAGGGTTAATAAACTAGGCGATTCGGGGATAGATATTAAAGTCGTTGGCGAAGTAAAGCCGATGCGCCAGTGGGAGGTTATGGGCGAAATGCGCAAGCGGATTAAAAAGGCCTTCGACGTCGAAGGTATTGAGATACCATGGCCTCACACCAAGGTGTATTTCGGTAATTTTCCCGTCCAGCAGGGCGGGCAGAGCCAACCACCGGCTGGCCGCTAGCCTGAGGTTGGCACCGCGGGTTTAAACCGCCGGGTACTCCCGTTTTTGATTTGCGGCCTTGCGCTCTAGCCTTCGATTGATGGCGTCTTGTCCCCTTCTGTATGGTTGCGTACCCGGACCCACCGGGGGCTTGACAGGCTGGTAAACGAATGTTAACATTAGTATGTAATCAGTCACTTACATCACCCGCATCGCTGGCACATGGAGGTTTGTAATGGGTCTGTTTGGGAAGCCAAAGGTAATCAAGGGTGTTCGTGATGGAGCCTGGGGATGCTTGGTAAGTCAGCATGGTGTGGATGTGGACACTCTGTCGAGGGACATGAGGGTGGTGGAGAAGGAGGGGATGGTCGATGGTAAGGGGGTGGTGACGTTTATGCGCGTCTTTCGGCTGAGCGAAGTCCAGCAGAAGGGTCTTGATGTTACCGGCTGGGAGTTTTTCGACCAGCATCCTGAGCTGGTTATTTTCGAGGGCTACTTGACGCTCAGGAACGAAGCAGTCTTCGAAAGAAAGCGTTCAAATAGCTAGCGCCAATATACATCTCTGGCGTCATATTGTAGATTTTTCTGCCCCCGGTGGAAAAGTCGGGTTTTCCTAATTTGAATAGGCCTTGGGCTTTCTAAGCCATACTCGGTGTTGCAGTTGCGCTATTCTGTCTGGGCTCATCTCCTGTGCGCGGCTGGTCTGGGAAATAGGTTCTGTGGTAGGATGAATTGTGATGAAGCACTTGTTCTTAAGATAGCCATGGTAGTTCAAAGACACGAAAACACCCGCGTAAGACAGAAGCAGATTATCGAAGCGGCGCGTAAACTTATTATCCGCTACGGAAGCGAGCATGTAACTGTACGCCGGATTGCCAGAGAAGTCGGGTTAACCGAAGGGGCGATTTACCGGCATTTCAGAAGTAAAAGGGATATCCTCTCACTTCTGGCGGACTATATTGAGGACAGTCTTCTCGATGACATAACAAAATCCGGTGATAAGCCCCTAACCCCGTTGGAAGTACTTGAGCGCAGTCTTAACAACCACCTTTCAGCCGTTGAGCAGAGGCGTGGGGTTTCTTTCCAGGTAATTGCTGAAATTATCAGCTTCGGCGATAAGAAGCTAAATCGTAAAGTGTCGGATACCATCGATAGGTACATTAGGCATTTAAGAGGGCTCCTGGAAGCAGCGGTTGAAGCCGGGGAGGTTAGGAAGAATGCCGATCTTGATGCAGCAGCGACGCTTCTTTTCAGCATGATTCAGGGCTTGGTCAACATCTGGGCGCTTAGTGACTATCGTTTTGACCCTCAAAAACGGTTCGCGCCGATGTGGGAAACATTCCGTAAGGCCATCTCAGCGCGGTAATCCGCGCACGGCCATCCGTATCGGGTCAGAGTAAGAGTTATTGGCCGTCGGAGGCAGGGACATGGCAGATAATATGAGTAAACGATAACAATCAGGGGGTAATCTTAAGTGTGGACTAAAGAGAGCCTTGCGAACTTGGTCGCTCAAAAGCTAGCGGGCTACAAGTTCATTGCTGTTTCAAACCGCGAGCCGTATATCCATTCTTATGTCGGTAAAGATATACAATGCCAGATTCCTGCCAGCGGGTTGACCGTTGCTCTCGACCCGGTGATGCAGGCATGCGGCGGCGTGTGGATTGCCAGCGGTAGAGGCGATGCCGATAAAGATGTGGTGGATGAGGAAAACAAGGTAAGAGTGCCTCCGGGCAGTCCTAAGTATGACTTAAGGCGTGTCTGGTTGACGCAGGAAGAAGAGGAAGGATACTACTACGGTTTTGCCAACAGTGCGCTCTGGCCGCTCTGCCATATCGCTTATACCCGCCCGGTATTTCTGGAAACCGAATGGGATGCATACCGTAAGGTAAACGGTATTTTTGCCGAAAGCGTGATGGCTGAGGTTAAGGGGCAAAAGGCATTTGTCTTCATTCAGGACTATCACCTTGCTCTATTGCCTAGGATACTCAAGGAGGCTAATCCGGACACAATAACCGCCCAGTTCTGGCATATTCCTTGGCCGAATCCGGAGGCCTTCAGAATTTGTCCATGGCAGGTTGATATACTTGACGGTCTGCTGGGTAACGATTTGCTCGCTTTTCAAATACGATATCACTGCAACAACTTCATGGATACGGTTGACCGGGCGGTTGAGTCCCGCACCGATAGGGAAAGATATGAGGTGCATCGTGGTGGCAGGCGCACCCGAATACGAGCCTTTCCCATCAGTGTTGATTTTGATGCCCTGACCGCCGAAGCGCAGAGCGATGCCGTTACTGCCGAAATTGAGCGTTTGCAGCGAATGATGCGACTCGGGGACGAAGTCATCGGCCTTGGTCTTGACCGGATTGACTATACCAAAGGCATTCCTGACCGGCTCCGAGCAATAGACCGATTCTTTGAGAAGTATCCCTACCAGAGGAAGGTCGTCTTTATCCAGGCCGGAGTGCCCAGCCGGGAGCACATAGGGACTTACAGGACGCTGAATGAAGAAGTGGATCGTCTGGTTGAAGAAATTAACTGGAAGTACCGCTCCGGGCACTGGAAGCCAATCATTTATCTGCGGGAGCATTTACCACCGCATACCCTGATGGCCTTACGCAGGATGGCGCATTTCTGCGTGGTGAGTTCTCTGCACGACGGCATGAACCTGGTGGCGAAGGAATATGTAGCCAGTCGTTTTGACGGCGACGGCGTTTTGATCTTAAGTCCTTTTACCGGTGCCGCCCGGGAGCTTACCGATGCAGTGCTGGTTAATCCTTACGCCACTGATGCCTTTGCCGAGGCGATTAAGGTTGCAATCGAAATGCCGGAAGAAGAGAGACGGAGGCGTATGGCCCGTATGCGGGCACTGGTCCATGAGAATAACATATATAAGTGGGCGGCGGATATTATCTCAGAGTTGAGCGGACTGGCTTAAGGATAACCATACTTGGAACACCTTCTTGCGGTATGGTCAGGTCTCAAGGAGAGACTGAGGGCTGTCCGCCGCATCATGCTCCTGTGCGACTACGACGGTACCCTAACACCGATTGTCGAGAGACCGGAAATGGCGAATCTGGCGGATAGTACCAGACGGACGCTGCGGGAACTTTCACGGCGACGCCGTTTCACGGTTGGAATCATCAGCGGGAGAGCAATCGCAGACCTGCGGGATAAAGTGGCTCTGGATGGTATAATTTACGCAGGTAATCACGGAATGGAGATAGTCGGGCCTGGAATCAACCTCGTTACCCCGCTCGCTGATGAAATCAGGCCGATATTGCGCGTCTTGCATCAAGTCTTGGATCGCACTCTGGGGAGGTTCTCGGGTGTGTTGGTGGAGAACAAGGGGCTGAGTCTGAGTGTGCATTATCGCATGGTTGATGAAGGCCGTACCGGGGATGTCAAGAGAGAGTTCGAACGCATTGTTGGCGGTATCAGGGCAATTGGTAAGGTCAGGACAACGGCCGGTAAAAAGGTACTCGAGGTTAGGCCATCAGGCGCTTGGGACAAGGGTAAGGCTGTGAGCATGCTGATGAAGCGATTCGGAAGGGGCGGGTGGAGCAGTGGCCTTGTGCCAATCTATCTTGGTGATGACCTGACCGATGAGGATGGGTTCAGGGTCGTTGAGAAGTATGGCAATGGGGTTTCGGTGTTAGTGGGGGAGCCGAAACATGGTAGTTGTGCCCGCTATTTCCTTAATAATCCGGCCGAAGTTGAAATATTCCTTGAGACGTTGTTGACTGCGGCTGAAAAGGATTTTAGATGAGCACGGTTATTAGTTGGTGTATCGAGAACTGGCAGTTGGTCTTTCTGCCGCTGGCCGTGTTTCTTCTGGCGCTCTTGGCGATGTTCTGGTTGAGGCGCAAAGCGTACCAGGGACTTGTGAGTTGGGCCAGGAAAACAAAATGGCCAGCCGACGACATACTTCTGGGGCCTCTGACCGGCCCTTCGCAGATATGGGCGCTGATTCTTAGCGCCTATCTGGCTCTAATGGCATCTAATTTGCCCGGCGAATGGAGGGATCCGACAGGTAAAGCGCTCTGGTCATTGTTTCTTGCTTCGATAACCCTCTCTATTTTAAACATAATTAGCGGTCTGATACGCTTCTACGGGCCACGCATGAAGGTATCAGGGCATACCATAGTTTTAATCAAGAACGTCACCCGGATTGTGATACTGGCGGTGGCCTTTTTGATATTGCTTGGTATCTGGGGTGTCCCTACGACGCCCATTTTGTTCCTGCTCGGGGTTGCGGTGCTTGCGGCCCTATTTGCGTTCCGCGACGCTGTTCCTAACCTTACGGCCGGCTTTCAACTAAGCGCCAGCCAGCAAATCAAAGTTGGGGACTATGTCAAGCTTGAGAGTGGCGAGGAGGGCTACGTTAGAGAAATTGGATGGCGCAGTACCCGTATCCAGGCACTGGATGAAAGCATGGTTATCATTCCCAACAGCCATCTGGTGCAGAAGCGGGTGGTGAACTATGGCCGGCCTTTGAAAAAGGCGAAGACGCCGTTCCGATTCAATAGCCGTAGTCATCTGACCGAATTAACGGGAGTCAGGGCAAACACCTTGAGGGAGCTGGCGGATGCCTTGAAACAGGTACCCGATGCCGTTATTTACTATCATACTCATCATTTTCTTGAGGAATACCATCAGTTGACTCCCGAATTGTCCAATGATTTCGCCGTCTGGGTCAGCGACGCCCTTGGCGAAGAGGTCCTTGGCGAGAGGCTGGCCAGCATAGACACTTTCGATTTCCCCAATATCGCGGCCTTGAGAGACCGGTTTGTCAGCGTAATTGAAGAGCACATATCAAAGCAGAGCAATCAGAGGGTGGCCTTGGAAGGGAGGGCTTTCTATTTCATGAAGTCGGTAAGTATAGTCCTGCCGTCACGGTATGTCGCGCATGACCTTAGAGAGATGGTTGAGGCCCTGCGCAAAATTACACCAAGCTCGCTCTATTTTCATATCTTTGAGGCGAGGCTCCGGGTCGGCCAGGGGCTTAACGATTTCAGTATCTGGCTTGATGAGAGTCTTGGCGATAAGGAGCTGAGCGAGGAGGTCGCCAGGCTTGACCCGTACGTATATACATTGGAGGGACTGAGATCAGCACTTATACAACTCATGGAAAAGCGGATCAAGTAAGAATTCGCGACTACGAGTCAATTGTAGGGCGCAGCACGATAGAGGAGCTCAGGTTACTGGGTGACAGACTCGCCGGCAAGGTTATCCAGAACATCAACTCTACCTTCACCGGCGGTGGTGTGGCTGAGATTCTCAGCCGGATGGTGCCTCTTCTGGTGCAACTCGGAGTCGATGCGCGATGGAACGTTATCAAAGGGAACGATGAATTCTTCAGGGTGACAAAGAAGTTCCACAACGCACTTCACGGGAGAGGGGAAACCCTGAGTCCGACTGATTACGAAATCTTTATGGAAATGTCGCGCCGCAATCTTGCGGAGATGGACCTTTACGGCGACATAATCTATGTCCATGATCCACAACCTGTGGCGCTCGTGTCGAAGAAGAAGGACATCGGCAAGAACTGGGTCTGGAGATGTCATATCGATGTTTCCCGGCCTGACCCGGAGGTCTGGCGCTTCCTTGAGCCTTTTATTTTCCAGTATGATGCCGCCGTCTTTTCGGCGCCGGCCTTCTCGCCGCGTTTGCCCATCCGGCAGTTCCTGATTTCGCCATCAATTGACCCGGTGAGTGACAAGAACCGGGACCTGCCTAAATCTGTGATAGACTCTGTCATGGGTAAGTATGGTATCCCGATGGACAAGCCGATAATTACCCAAGTCTCAAGATTCGATTACTTGAAAGATCCGGTTGGTGTCATTGATGCCTTCCGGCTGGTCAGAAAGGGTATAGACTGCCGTCTGGTGTTCGCCGGCGGCACCGCTGATGATGACCCTGAATCAGATAAGGTCCTTGCTGAGGTCAGGGAAAAAGCTGGCAATGACCCGGACATCCATATACTACTGGTGCCACCCGGGAGCGATATCGAAATCAATGCGCTTCAGCGAGCATCCACTGTAATCGTTCAGAAATCCATTGGCGAGGGATTTGGTCTGACGGTTAGTGAGGCGCTTTGGAAAGCCAAGCCGGTGGTAGCTTCAGCGGTTGGGGGTATCCCTCTACAGGTCAGGAACCGCGTTACGGGGCTTCTTTCTCATGGTATTGAGGGAACTGCTTATGCCATCAGGCAGTTGCTCAGTAACCCCGAGTATGCCCGCCGTCTTGGAGAGAATGGCCGGGAGCACGTAAGACGCAATTTCTTGATAACGCGGCATCTGCGTGACTATCTTTTGCTGTTCCTTACTATCGGGCGCACCGAAGAAATCATTTACCTGTAGTAGTGTCCTCACCCATCGGCTGAACGTTACCTGCCTTGACGGGGCTGTGGCCAGTTGTTAACATCCGCAACGTGCCGGCTTGTGCACGCGTTAGCCGGGCTCCCCTGAAGTTATACGCCATCGGAAGGAGAGCGGGTACTTGCACGAAATTGGTCAGGTCGTAGCCGTTGTCGGTGTCCTGATACTGCTGGCCCACCTGCTTAGCGCCTTATTTGCCAGAACGAGGATTCCTGACCCCCTTGTGCTGATGATGGTAGGCCTTCTGCTCGGGCCGGTTTTTGGTATCACCCACACTGAGGCCTATGGTCAGGTCGGCCCGATTTTTACCGTCATTACATTGCTCATCGTGCTTTTTGAGGCCGGTCTTGGACTCAGGCCGGCGGAAGTTGGCGGGGCCGTAAGAGGCACCATGGTGCTTTCGGTGGCGACCTTCACCGCCTCGATGTTTCTTGTGGCCTGTGTGAGCTACGCGGTCACACGGGCTGATTTCCTGGTGTGCTTGATGCTTGGAGCTGCCGTTGGCTCGCTCTCGCCGGCGGTCATTGTTGCGGTCGCTCGCAGGCTTGGTCTCAAGCAGGAAACATACTCGATCCTCCTGCTTGAATCTACCGTGAGCGACGTATTAAGTGTCGTGGTATTTGTGGCGCTGTTTGAAGCTTATAAGCTTGGCCAGTTGAATGTCGGTATTGTAATCGGGCAGATTGTCGCATCATTTGTTGTAGCTACAATCTTTGGTTTTCTCGGAGCCTTCGCCTGGTCAATGGTGCTAAAACAGGTGCGCGAGCTCGAGAACTCGATGTTCATGACGGCGGCGGTGGTTCTTGTCGTTTACGGCGCTGTCGAGCTCATGGGGTTTAGCGGTGCCATCGCAGCGCTGGCTTTTGGCATTGTCATTGGTAATCCGGAGTCCTTGCATCTGTCGTTCATCAAACGATTCGTTTCGGAAGAACTTATAGGTCTGAATCGGCGTGAGCGCACATTTTTTTCAGAAATCTCGTTTCTACTGCGCGCTTTGTTCTTCGTTTATGCCGGTATTTCGCTTCAGCTAACCAACTGGATGTTCGTTCTCCTTGGCCTGAGTCTGACGGTGCTTCTGTATATGGTAAGGATTCTCATAACCCGGTATACGGCGGATCCGACCCTGCCTGACAAGGATGTTTCAGTGATTGCGGTAATGATACCCAAGGGTCTGGCGGCGGTAGTCCTGGCATCGATTCCGTTCCAGCAGGGGTACGACACCAGCGGGCTGATTCAGAGTGTGGCCTATTCGGTGGTGCTGTTCAGTATGGTGGTTACTTCGTTGCTGGTTTTCCTGCTGGAGAAGACCAGAGTTGCCGGGTGGTATCGGCGTGCCGTGTCACGTGCTGACGAAATCTGATCTGGCTCGCATGGCTCTTGACAGCGTGACTGCGAACAGTCTGAACCTGCGGGCGAAATGATATAATCTTTTGCGGATTTGGACTCTATTTCCCGAGGGCCTTTTTGAAACCTGAGTTTACTCATCTCCACGTTCATTCCGAGTATAGTTTGCTCGATGGTTTTTGCCGAATTTCCCACCTTGTAGCCCGGGCCAAAGAGCTGGGTATGGACAGCCTGGCCCTTACCGACCACGGAGTCATGTACGGAGCCATCGAGTTCTACGATGCCGCCAAGAGTGCCGGCATCCGGCCGATTATCGGCATTGAAATCTATGTGGCTGAAGGCGATCGGCGGAATCGAACTCCCCGCGAGAAAAGTCCCTATCACCTGACCCTGCTGGCCAGGAATCTGACCGGTTACCGCAATCTGCTCCAACTGGCAACCAAAGCGCAGCTTGAAGGCTTCTACTATAAACCGCGGGTTGACAAGGAGTTGCTGAGGCTGCACCGCGAAGGACTGGTGGCTCTTTCCGGATGCCCGCAGGGTGAAGTGCCCCGGCTCATCCTGCAGCAACGCTTTGAGGAGGCGGAGCAGGCGGCGCAGTGGTACCGCGAAAACTACGAAGGCGACTTTTTTCTCGAAGTCCAGAAGCATCCGATTCCGGAGCTCCAAGTTATTAATCCCGCCCTCGTGGCGCTTTCGCAGAAGACCGGCATCCGCCTGGTGGCTACCAATGACGTTCACTACGTCGATCGAGAAGACGCCGCCGCTCAGGACCTCTTGCTGTGCATTCAGACCAATACCTCGGTGCTTGATGATAAGCGTCTCAAGATGGCTGGCGATTACTTTTATCTTCGAAGCCCGCAGGAAATGGCCGAGCTCTTTGGCGACCTGCCGGAGGCGCTGTCTAATACTCAGCGGATTGCCGAGATGTGCCAGCTTGAACTGGAATTCAATAAATTGCACCTGCCTCAGGTGGAGGTCCCCACCGGCAAGACGGCGGATGACTATCTGGCCGAGCTGTGCTGGCAGGGAATGAGACAGCGTTATTCGAAACCAACGCCGGAAATTGAGAAGCGTCTGAGTTACGAGTTAGACGTTATACGTAAGACCCGGTTTGCCGATTACTTTCTGGTCGTCTGGGACCTGGTGACATTCGTCAGGAGTAAGAACATCCTTTTTGGTGTGCGCGGCAGTGCCGCGGCCAGCCTTGCTCTCTACTGCCTCGGAGTAACCGATATCGACCCGCTTCAGCATAAGCTGGTCTTCGAACGGTTCCTGAACATCGAGCGGCGGGAAATGCCGGATATAGATATGGACTTTCAGGATGACCGCCGTGAGGAGGTTATCGCCTATGTTAATCAGAAGTACGGTACTGACCATGTTGCCCAGATTATTACCTTCGGCACTCTTGGCGCCAGGGCGGCGTTGCGTGATGTAGGCCGTGCGCTCGGACTCCCCTACGGCCAGGTAGACGCAGTGGCCCGTCTGGTTCCCGGCCTGCCGGGTACGACTCTTGATAAAGCACTTGAGGAAGTACCCGAGCTGGGCGAGGTCTATCATAAGGATGAAACGATCCGCAACCTTATAGACACCGCGAAGAAGCTGGAAGGTACGGCCCGCCATGCCAGCACTCACGCTGCCGGCGTGGTCATATCGCGGGATCCGCTGATCAATTACGTGCCGCTGCAGCGGGTCGCCAAGACTGATGACGAGCATGCTCTGATGACCCAGTACTCGATGGAAAATGTGGCAAAGCTGGGCTTGCTCAAGATGGACTTTCTCGGGCTGGTTAATTTGACCATTCTGGCCAAAGCCAAGGAGACAATCGCCAGGCACCGCGGCGTTAGCGTCGACCTGGCACACCTGCCGCTCAACGATCCGCGTACCTACGCCTTGTTGGCCAACGGCGACACTCATGGCGTATTCCAGCTTGAAGGTATTGGGATGCGGCGGTACATCGCTGAGCTTAAGCCAACGGTCTTCGGTGACATCTCCGCTATGATTGCGCTCTATCGGCCCGGCCCGATGGAGCACATCCCTACCTTCATTCGCGCCAAGCAGGGTCTGGAGCCGGTGCGTTATCTTCATCCGGCTCTGGAGAGCATCCTCCAGGAGACCTATGGCGTCATCGTCTATCAGGAACAGGTGCTTTTCATAGCTCAGGCATTGGCCGGATATAGCCTTGGGCAGGCCGATATCCTGAGGAAGGCGATGGGTAAGAAAATTCCCGAGGTGATGAAGAAAGAGAAACGGAACTTCATCAACGGTGCTAAGGCCAAGGGACTGAGTGAAGAACTGGCCGAGCAGGTTTTTGCCCTGATTGAGCCTTTCGCTGGTTATGCGTTTAATAAGGCTCACAGCGTAAGCTATGCCATGCTGGCCTATCGTACTGCTTACCTCAAGGCCAACTATCCGGTGGAGTATATGACGGCCTTCCTTAACTGTTACTCGCAAAATGCCGAGAAAGTAGCTTCGGCAATCGCTGAGTGCCGCCGTCTGAGCATCAATGTGCTTCGTCCGGATATTAATTATTCCGAGGCCGGTTTTACTATCGAGAAGCGGACATCTATTCGGTTTGGACTTACCTCGGTCAAGAATGTTGGCAGTTCGGCGGTCGAGCCGATTATTGAAGTGCGGCGAAGCGGTGGGCCGTTCAAATCAATCGAGGATTTTTGCCGCCGTACCGATTTGCGGGGCGTCAACAAGAAGGTGCTGGAGAGCCTGATTAAGGTCGGGGCATTCGATTCACTGGGCAACCGTGGTGCTTTACTGGCCGGGCTCGACCAGATTGTCGCTCTTTCCCTGCGGGAGCAGAAGCTTAAAGAGTCAGGCCAGTCAACGATGTTTGATCTCTGGGGCGAATCGGCTCAAACACCGATGCCCGGTCTGGTGCTGGAAGACGCTGCGCTAAGCGTCAGGGAGAAGCTGGAGTGGGAGCGTGAGTTAATGGGCGTCAGTTTCTCCGGTCAGGAGATGGCGGACAGGGCGCCCAGACTTGGCAGCACCAAGCGTGCCCTGGCCAGCGAGCTGAACCCGGACCTGGCCGGGCAGAAGGTTGAGGTGGCCGGCATGGTACGTTCGGTACGCAGGTCGTTCGCGCGTGACGGCCGCCCGATAGCATTTGTCGAGCTAGAAGACCTGACCGGGACTATAGATGTTGCCGTTTGGGCAAACGAGTACGCAAAAACCAGCCATCTCTGGGAGGAGGGTGTCATGGTGGTGGTGAAGGGAACGATACGGGCGCGGGGAGATGATAAAGCAAGCATCAGCTGCCGGGAAGCCTACCAATATCAGACTGGCGCCGAGTCGGAGGCTAACGGCGGAGCGCCGAGAGAGAAGCAACGGCCCGGGCCACCCTGTCTGGTGACTATCACGCTGAAGCAGACGGGTGAAAAAGAGGCTGACATCGCCCGTTTGGAAAGAGTGATGGCGCTGGTTCAAAGTTATCCGGGCAAGGATCGAGTTTGTTTGACGGTGGTCAACGGCACCGAGAGGCTGGACATGGACATACCCGACCTGATGGTGAATTCATCAGATGAGTTCCGGCAAAAGCTGGCGGAAATCGTTGGCGCCGATGCTGTCAACGTGCAGGCGAAACCGGTGTCATGACCCGTGGGTCGGCCGAGATAAACTGGAGACACCCTCCAGCCTTAACAGATAACGTTTTATCTCAATTCCGCCGCTGAAACCGCCGATACCGCCGCTGGTTCGCAGTACCCGGTGGCATGGGATGAATAGCGGTATGTGATTCGCTCTTAGGGCCTGTCCTGCAGCCCTTGATGCTTTGGGGTTGCCGGCCTGCAGGGCTAACCAGCCATAAGTGCGGGTCTCTCCGTAAGGAATGGCGCGGGTAGCCGTCCAGATATGCTTCTGAAAGCTGGTTGCGCCGGCAAAATCCAATTTGGCCGTGAGCCGGACACGCTCACCGCGGAAGTAGCGTCTCATCTGGCTGACAGGGCTGGCAAAGAGAGGAGAGTCTGGCGCTTCCGGCGATATCGGTGTGGCCGATTGGCCTGAGGTTGACAGCATCAGGCGGATGGCCTCTTCCGGCGATGTTTGCGGTAAGATGACCTGCCGCAAACCTGAGGACGATGACAGCAGGGCTATCCAGCCGGCGACGGTTTCAAAGACGGTGTAGCTGAGTCTTGCGTCTCTTACAGGCCGAGACATCCGAGCCATCCGATGAAAACGCCAAGCCCGATGCCGGCTACTACCTCCCACCTTGAATGGCCGATGAATTCCTTAAGGCGCTGTCTTACCAGGGGATTGCCCTTAAACAGCTCTTCAAGCATACGGTTGAGGATGGTTGACTGGATGCCGACGGTGCGCCGCACGCCGGCGGCGTCGTAGATGACAATCATGGAAAGTACCGCGCAAACGCCGAAGAGTACCGAGTTCAGTCCTGAGATAATTCCGACTGATGTTGTCATACCGGCGACCAGGGAACAGTGGGAGCTCGGCATCCCACCCTGACTGACAAACTGCCGCCAGTCGGGCCGGTGTGTGAGAGCGAGATTGATGACGAATTTAATAAACTGTGCGATAAACCACGCTGTGATGGAGACCCAGACTACGCGATTTTCAAGCAGGTTCCAGTGTGAAGGAATGTCGGGCATTTTTACATAGCTCTCAGCCGCCGTATGCGTTCCTGTACTGGCGGATGTGTTGAGAACAGATTGTTCATAAAGCTACCATGGCTTTTCAGGGGGTTGACGATGTACAGGTGGGCCGTAGCCTTATTGGCCGCTTCAAGCGGCTCCTTATCGCCGCTGATTTTTTCGAGGGCACGGGCCAGTCCCTCAGGGTAGCGGGTCAGTAAAGCTCCTGAAGCATCCGCCAGGTACTCCCGACGCCGGGATACAGCCAGCTTCATCAGTTCGGCGGCGATAGGTGCCAGTATCAATGCTATCAGAGCTATGATTAAGACTATCGCAGCTCCGAGCCCGCGGTCGCCGCCGCGCCGCCGCCCGGCGCCGAACCAGGTGAGGCGCAGAGTGATATCGGCGATGAGCGCTACCAGCCCGATGAGTACCACAGTGATGGTCATAATGCGTATGTCGTAGTTGCGGATGTGTGAAAGCTCATGAGCGATGACGCCTTCAAGCTCCAGCTTATCCAGCTTCTGGAGGAGTCCTTTGGTCACGACGACGGTGGCATGTCGCGGGTCACGTCCGGTGGCGAAGGCGTTGGGTGCGGTATCATCAATGATGTAGATCTTCGGCATAGGGAGGCCGGCGCCGATACACAGGTTCTCGACTATATGGTAAAGGTCGGGGTTCTCATCGTGTTTTACCTCGGTGGCATGCGATATATTGAGCACGACAGATGATGAGGCGTAGTAGCTGAAGACGGCGAACAGCGTGGAGGCGACAAGAGCGATAATCCCCGCCTCGTAGCCGCCGCCGAGGAGCCATGCGGCGGCTTGAACAACGGCGGCCACCATGATGATGAAGAGGGCCATGAGAAGCCAGGTATGCCGCCGGTTGGCACTGATTTCTGAATAGATGCTCATGCCGTGCTATTTGAAGCTTACCTTGACATCGGCCTTTTCGGCTTCGGTAGCCGCGAAAAAGTCGGCTGGTTTGAAGCCAAAGCTGTTCGCCAGCAGGACGTTTGGGAAGACCTTAATCCTGGTGTTAAAGTCCATAACATTGGTGTTGTAAAACTGGCGGGAGTAAGCAATCTTCTCTTCGATATCGGAGAGTTCTTTTTGCAGTTGCATGAAGTTCTCGGAAGCACGCAGTTGCGGGTAGTTTTCGGCCACGGCGAACAGAGTTTTGAGGGCCGCGGTTAGCTGATTGTTGGCCTCGGCGGCTGACCTGGCGTCGCCGGCGCCCATTAGAGCGGCGCGGGCTTTGGCGACGTTCTCGAATACCTCTTTCTCGTGAGCGGCATAACCTTTGACTGTCTCAACCAGATTGGGGACCAGACTGGAACGACGTTTCAATTGGACGTCGATGCCGGACCACGCTTCCTGAACACGCACGCGTGCCCTGACCAGACCGTTGTAAAGTGCCCAAATCCAGATGCCAATGATGACGATGATGGCGATGATGACTGCGGCGACTATCATATTCGACCTCCCATACTCTTACTCAGGCTTGTACCAAGGGGACCCGGCCCCCGATATTCCTACAGGTAGCCATTGATTTTCATCAGTTCGGCGTTAAGAATGGCGGCGCCGGCGGCGCCCCGGATTGTATTGTGGCTGAGGACAACGAACTTCCAGTCCAGCACCGGGCAGGGGCGGATGCGGCCGACGGTGGCCGCCATGCCTTTCTCAAGATCGCGGTCCATTTTCGGCTGCGGCCGGTTCGGTTCACTGCGGACGATAATGGGCCGGGCCGGTGCCGTAGGGAGTTGAAGCCCCTTGAGCGGGTTAAATCCTTCGAGGGCCGCAACGATGTCGGCCAGTTCGACCTTGCGGTTGAACTTGACCGAGACACACTCGGTATGACCGTCATTGACGTTCACCCGATTGCATTGGGCGCTGATAACCATATCAGCCATCTTCACGCGGCCGTTCTCCAGAGTGCCGAGCAGTTTGAGCGGCTCGCTCTCCATCTTCGGCTCTTCGTTGCCGATGAATGGTATTAAATTGTCGAGGATATCGAGTGAGGCCACGCCGGGATAACCGGCACCGGAGAGGGCCTGCATGGTGGTTACCATTACTTTGGAAATGCCGAACTGCATGAGCGGTTTGAGGACAAGCACCATGCCGATGGTTGAGCAGTTCGGGTCGGTCACGATGTAACCCGGCCACTTCCGGTTCTTCTTTTGCACGGGGATAAGAGCCAGGTGTTCGGAATTGACCTCGGGTATCAGCAGGGGCACATCCGGCTCCATCCGGTGGTTGCGGGCGTTGCTCGATACCGCGTAGCCTTTGGCGGCGAACGCCTCTTCGATCGGGCCGGCGACATCGGCATCCAGCGCCGAAAACACAAGCTGACAATCGAGATTCGGGTTGCACTCCTTAACGACGAGCTTTCGTGCATATTCCGGCACATCGCCTGGCAGTTTCCATCGGTTCTCCATGGCCTGCATGTAGGTCTTATTCATCGACCGCTCGGATGCGGCCAGTTCGCTGACCTCAAACCAGGGATGGCCGTCCAAAAGCTGGACGAACCTTTGCCCCACCATTCCGGTGGCGCCAAGTATGCCCACTTTGATTTTTGCAGCCATGTTGAATAACTCCTCTTTTTATGCCATGTCCGTTTCGATTAGCCCGTACCTGCCATCCTTACGGCGGTACAGGCAGTTGAACCTGTTGGTCTCCGAGTTAATGAACAGGAAGAAATCATGGCCCAGGAGCTCCATTTGCTCGGCGGCTTCAGCTACGGGCATTGGCTTGACCCGGAACTGCTTGACTTTGACCACGTTGTCAGCAATGGGGGCCGGTTCGGCTTCAGGAGCCGGGGCTTTGACGTCGGTCTGCCGCACGACTGATTTGCCTCTGGACTTCTCGTATCGTTTTTCCTTGTATCTTTTTATCTGGCGGACCACCACATCGGCAACAGCATCCAGCGCCGTCTGAATGTTTTCTGCTTTTTCTTCGCCGCGGAGCAAGACTCCCTTGCTGTTGACGGTCACCTGGGCGGTATAGCGCTGTTTCGGAGACCGCGTCTTCTCATAGAATAGTTCAACCTTTGCCTCCGAGATGCTCGGGAGAAAATGGGTCAGCTTGCTGACCTTCTTCTCCACCAGGCTCCGGAGGGAATCGTTGACCTCGATGTTTTTACCTGTAACCTGCAGTTCCATCTTTGCCTTCCCCATTCTGTTGAATTATATATGACGCATATGGATTGAATCGAGTTGCCCGGACTATACCTCACGGGCCAGAGTCAGGCCGTGGACGGTCAACACGCCGGCGGCTTTCAGGGCCGCGGCGCAGGCTTCAAGCGTGGCGCCTGAAGTGCAGACGTCGTCTACGATGATAACGCTGTGTCCACGGAAACGCTGGTTCAGGCAACTAAATGCGCCGGCGACATTAGAGCGGCGTGTGTCGGCGCTCGAGGTTCGGGCTTGCGGCGGTGCATTCTTGAGCCTGATAAGCGTATCCTCTTCCACAGGAATGCCGGTCAACCGGCTAAGGTGTCTGGCAAGTAGAGCTGACTGATTATAGCCCCGTTCCTTCAGTCTGTGCTTGTGGAGCGGCACGGGTAGAAAGACATCACCAGGAATCGGACTGGCGGCAAGGTAATCGGCCATGAGGTGGGCCAGCGGCTCAGCAATAGACCGCAGGCCGTGGTATTTAAGCGCGTGGATGGCCGTGCGTGTAATGCCCTGGAAACGGTACGGAGAATGGACGCCGTCAATTGGCGATTCCCGACCCCAGCACGCGGCGCAGACGCCGGTGCTTCCTTGAGGTCTGCCGCATCTGGTACAGGCAGGCCCGACCGGTGCTATCTGCCGGAGACAATTCTGGCAAAGCAAGTCTCCCCGCCGGCCACAGTTAACGCAGGCACGCGGGAAGAAGAAGTCCAGGATGGCTTCAGTGTAGCGCCGTGGGGGCGATGGCAAAGAAAGCACCGTCACCTCAGTGGACATTCCCCGTGGCACAGCGGGTGTCGCAGGGCAGGCTGTGGCAGGCGTCTGATTTGACCGGGTTGGCAGTCTGGCGAGTCTAGCGCGGACGCACGGTGTGGGTAGCGCCGCTGACTATCGGCTCGTTTATGTAGAGGTCGCCGTTCCTGATTTTGATGTTGTAACCGCACTCGGGATTGGTGCAGACCCAAGCCTTGTAGTGAATAGCCGCGCCCTGGCTGCCAAAATCGGAAAGCGGTACCAGGTCGCCATCGTTACACTTTCGGCATTTAGGAAACGTCGATTCCACGGGTTTCCTCCTCCCATCCTGTTAATAGAATTGGCGGATTATATCACTGTTCCTGTGTTTTGACAATATGTTGTGGACGCTTACACTGCGCTTGCATTCACGTTGCCATTGTGGTATTGTATATCTTGCCCAATCTAGTTAGTTGTTCCGAGAAGTGGGAGAACCTCCCACTTTTTTGTTGTATAGGAGAGTCGTTCGAAGCTAGAGGTAGGGAAGACAAATGAAGAGCGAGTTCATGGTGGCTATCACTCAGCTTGCCGCTGAGAAGAACCTGCCGAAAGATACCGTTCTGGCCACGGTAGAGCAGGCCATAGCCGCTGCCTATCGTAAAGACCTCTTCCCAACTAACGAGAACGTTACCGCAAAGATTGACCAGAATACTGGCATCGTAAAGATTTTCGTACGTAAGACGGTGGTGGAATCTCCCACTGACCCGAACTGTGAGATATCACTGGCCGAGGCGAAGAAGTTTAAGAATGATGCCAAGATAGGGGATTCTCTGGAGATTGAAGCGGCCCCTCCGATCGCCGGCCGTATCGCTGCCCAGAAGGCCAAGCAGTTCATTCTGAGGCGTCTTCACGAGGCTGAGCATCAGTCAATCTATGAGGAGTTCGCCGGCCGCAGCGGCACAATAGTGACCGGCACAGTGCAGCGCTCTGACGCCGGGCAGGTGCTGGTTGACCTTGGTCGCGCCGAGGCGATTCTGCCAGAAAGCGAGCAAATACGCGGCAGGTACTACCGCCCCGGGCAGAGGCTCAAGCTGTATCTTATGGATCCGGTGCGGACGGCGCGCGGCTCGCAAATTATTGTATCTCACTCTCACCCTAACCTCCTGCGCAAGCTTCTGGAAGTGGAAATTCCGGAGATTGCCAGCGGCAACGTCGAGATTAAGGCGATTGCCCGTGAAGCCGGCTTCAGGAGCAAGGTGGCCGTTGCCGCCAAGCAGGAAGGGGTTGACCCGGTCGGCTCCTGCGTCGGCCTGCGCGGCATCAGGATTCAAAACATCGTTAACGAGCTTAGCGGCGAGAAGATAGACGTAGTCCAGTGGGTACCTTCACCGGCGGAGTTTATCGCAAATGCCTTAAGTCCGGCGCAGGTGCTCAGTGTTGAGCTCAGGGAAGAGGAGAGTGCAGCCACCGTCATAGTGCCTGAAAAACAGCTGTCTCTGGCTATCGGCAGGGATGGGCAGAATGCCAGGCTCGCTGCTAAGCTGACCGGCTGGCGTATTGACATTAAAGCGGCGGCTCCTGCGGACGAGGTTAAGAAACCGGTCCCGGCGAAGAAGCCTGCCGAGGCTAGAGCTAAACCCGAGGCGGAGAAGCCCGTCGTGGCTGTGGAGAAGCCCGTCGTGGCTGCGGAGAAGCCGGAAAAGCCCGAAGAGGCTACAATAACAGTCGAGAAGGTGGAGGAGAAGGTACCGGAGGTGGTAGCCAGGGCCGAGGAGGTCGCCGCGGCAGTTCCCGAACTTGAAGCCGCGGTTGAAGCCGAGCCAGCGTCAGCTGAAGAGGGTGAGGCTGGCGTGTCTATTGAGGAGGTAGTTGCCGCCATTGCCAGCCACGAGAAGGCCGCCGCCGGCACAGGCGCGGGTGAGCCGGTGCTTGGAAAATCGGGTATTCGTTTCGCCGAAGATATACTTATGCCCAGCCGGACTAAGGCTGGTAAGAAAAAGAAGAAGATGACCGCCCGCGATGAAGTACGCGCCGGCCGGCTCAGGAAGCAGTCAGATGAGCCTTCGGCTATTGATGAGGTATAGCGGTTTATGGCTAGCATGGTGGCGGCCAAGCATGTGCCCCAGCGTACCTGTATCGCTTGCCGTGAGACTAGAGGCAAGCGTGAACTGGTGCGAATCGTGTATACTGACAGACTTGAAATAGACCTGAGCGGAAAGAAGCCCGGGCGTGGTGCCTATTTGTGTCACCGCCGTGCTTGCTGGGAAGGTGCTCTGGCCAAGGGAAGGCTGGAGCATGCCCTGCGGGCGAAGATAAGTTCGGCTGACCGGCAGACAATTGAGGATTATGCCAGGACTTTAACGGGATAGATATTAAGTGGCTGTCGAGAAACCCCAATCAACCACTCCAGCGGCGGCGCCGGCACCGAAGAAAGCGGCGGCCCCTAAGGTAAATGTCGTCACGATTCCTTCCGCGATAACGGTGCGTGAGTTTGCTGAGCTTCTGAAGGTCGAGCCAGTTGAAGTCATCAAGCAGTTGATGCGGAACGGTATCATGGCGACCATCAATCAGGCGATTGACTTCCGGACCGCTTCGGCCATCGCGCCGGCATTCGGTTTTGTTGCCAGGGAAGCGCCGGCCGCGGCCGCGGCCGCGCCATCAAAGGTAAAGCAGGTCGGTAAACTGACGGTACGAGCTCCGATTGTTACCATCATGGGGCACGTTGACCATGGCAAGACGAGTCTGCTCGACGCCATCCGCCAGAGTAATGTGGTGGCCACCGAAGCTGGTGCTATCACCCAGCATATCGGTGCTTATCAGGTCGAAGTTGATGGGCGTAAAATCACCTTCCTTGACACACCCGGGCACGAGGCCTTTACGGCGATGAGGGCCCGCGGGGCCAGAGTAACTGATATCGCGGTTATCGTGGTGGCGGCTGACGACGGAGTTCAGCCGCAGACGATAGAGGCTATCGACCATGCCCGCGCCGCCGGAGTCTCGCTGGTGGTGGCATTGAACAAGATTGATAAACCCAACGCTAACCCGGAGAAAGTAAAGCGGCAACTGGGTGAACTTGGTTTGAATCTCGAGGAGTGGGGGGGCGATGTTATCTGCGTGCCGGTATCGGCCAAGAAAAAAACCGGCATCAAAGACCTGCTGGAAAATATCCTTCTCGTTGCCGATATTATGGAGCTCAAAGCCAATGCTAACCGGCCCGCCGAGGGCACTGTGGTTGAGGCTGAGCTTGACAAAAGCAAGGGCCCGACGGTCACGGTGCTGGTGCAAACAGGGACACTCAAGGTCGGCGACATCATGGTTGCCGGCAATACCTGGGGCAAGATCAGGGCCATGTTTGATGACCTTGGCCGCAGTATTAAGCAGGCCGAGCCGGCGACGCCGGCAGTTGTCCTTGGTATGAAAGATGTGCCCGCGGCCGGCGACAACTTCAGGGTCGTGGAGTCCGAAAAGGATGCCAGAGCAATTATTGATAAACAACAGGCAGAAAAGCAGGCGGCGGTCAAGCCGGTAACGCTGACCAACCTGTTTGCCCAGGCGGCTACGGGTGAGATTAAAGAGCTCAACATAATTCTTAAGACGGACGTCCAGGGCAGTATCGAACCTATCAAGACATCGCTGGACAAACTTTCCACCGGTAAGATTAAGGTCAAGGTTATCCGTGCCGCTACCGGCTCGATTACCGAAGGTGATGTGTTGCTCGCGCTGGCGTCGCGCGGCATAATCATTGGTTTCAACAGCCAGCCGGAGCCGGGCGCCCGTGCCATGGCCGATAAAGAGGGCGTCAGCATCCGCACTTATAACATTATTTATGACATTATCGACGATGTGACCAAGGCCCTCGAGGGTATGCTGGAGCCGGAATATGCCGAGGTGGTGGAGGGCATGGCCGAAGTCAGAGCTACCTTCCCCGGCCGCAACAAGACCAGGATTGCTGGCTGTTATGTCAAGGAAGGTCGTGGCAGCCGGGATGCGCAGGTGAGAATTATCCGCGGCGGTAAGGTCATCCGTGAGTCCAGGGTCTCCAGCCTGAGGCGGTTCAAGGATGACGTCAGAGAAGTTACCCAGGGTATGGAGTGCGGCGTAGGCGTTGAGGACTTCAATGACTTCGAGGTTGGTGACTTTATCCAGTTCTACCGCAGACAAAAGGTCAGCTAGGGGAGGGGAAAATCAGCACACGGCGTCTCGAACGGCTGGGCCACCAGATCCGTGATGACATCAGCTATCTCCTGCGGCGTGAAGTCAGCGATCCCAGGCTGGGCCGCTTAATCTCCGTCACGCGTGTTGCGATTTCTCCTGACTTCAAGCTGGCCAGAGTATTTGTCAGTGTTGTTGGCGGTGAGGCTGAGAAAAAAGACACACTGGCTGGCTTTGAGGCGGCGGCCGGCTTCTTCCGGACACGTTTGTCGCGGCGGCTGGATCTCAGGCAGATGCCGGAGCTCAGTTTTGAGCTTGACGAGTCCATTGAGGGCGGGGAGCGGGTCCTCGACTTGATTAACAGGGTCAGTGCCGATACACTGGAAACAGAGTGAAGGTCGCGGCGGTGTGTCCGTTACATGAGGACGGCAACAGAGACCAATACAGGGAGGTTCGCCATGGCGGTAGACCCGGTCTGTAAAATGGAAGTGGACGATAAGAAGGCCATGTTCACCACGTCCTACAAGGGCAGAACCTACTATTTCTGCTCTCAGGCCTGTAAGGAAAGGTTCGATACCACACTGGCCAGCCTCAAGAAGGCGGGTACGGGTATCTGTTTCGGGGTAAGGGTGGAGGAAAGCAAAGAGATGGAGAAGTGACCGGATATTCTTCACAGTAATCATGATGAGAAGCTCAGACAGTCTCGAGCAACAGGCTGAAAAAGCGGCTGACCTGATACATAAATCAAAGCGTCTGGTTGTCTTCACCGGCGCCGGCGTTAGCACCGAGTCCGGTATACCTGACTTCCGGAGTCCCGGCGGCATCTGGAGCCGGTATGACCCCGACGACTTTACCATCCAGAAGTTTGTGAGCAGTGCTGAATCGCGCAGACTGCACTGGCATATGCTGGGTAAGGAAGGCCTCATGGCCGATGCCCGGCCCAACCAGGCGCACCTCGCGATTGCCGAGCTGGAGCGGATGGGCAAGCTGGACTGCGTAATCACCCAGAATGTTGATAACCTGCATCAGAAGGCGGGGAATTCTCCGGAGAAGGTGTTTGAACTCCACGGCAATCTCAGGTGGGCGGCGTGCCTGGATTGCGGCAAACGCTATCCGCTTACGGAGATTGTGCCTCTCATTCGTCAGGACACCGGCGTGCCCGATTGCCCTGACTGCAAAGGTATGCTCAAGCCGGCCGTGGTCTTTTTTGGTGAGGCTTTGCCGGTGAGAGACTTGACCGAGGCGGGCCATCGCGCCCGCAATTGTGACCTGATGCTGGTTATCGGCTCGACGCTGGTGGTATATCCCGCAGCCTATATGCCGATGTACGCCCGGGAAGCCGGGGCAAAGCTGGTCATTGTTAACCTCAGCGAGACGCCGATGGACAGTGCGGCGGCGGTGCTTATAAGAGCCAAAGCCGGAGAAGCCATGAGCCTGGTGATGAAGTACCTGCGGCTGAAAATGGCGGCTTCGAGTGGATGAGGAGAAGGGGACAGAAACGAAAGGTGAGCGGCGGGCAAAAAAGAACGCCCGCAGAAAGTTCCCCGTTCATGGCGGCTCCCTGCGGGCTGTTTATCCTCAGGTCGTGCGCAAGCGCGCGAAAAGCCCAAAACGCTAGTTTCTACTTTGGCAGTGCCTCCGCTACCAGCTCCGCTATATCCCTGGCCCTGAACTTTTCCTCGGCACCCTTGGCTTTGATGGCGTCCTCAAACATCTGGAGGCAGTAGGGACAGGCGGTAGCGACGAGATCGGCGCCGGTCCCGATGGCCTCCTCGATGCGCTCCTCGCTGATTCTCTTGCCTATCCGTTCCTCCATCCAGAACCGTCCGCCGCCGCCGCCGCAGCAGAACCCTTTCTGATTGCGACGCTTCATCTCTACGAGCTGTGCTTTGGGAATGGTTCCGAGCACATGCCGCGGCGGCAGGTAGATGCCGTTATGCCGACCGAGGTAGCAGGAATCGTGGTAAGTGAGCTTCTTATCGACCTCGCCCGTCAGCTTGAGCCGGCTTTCGTCGATGAGCCGGCCGATGAACTCGGTGTGGCTGACCACCTCGTAGAAGTCGCCTCCGAATTGCGGGTATTCGTTCTTTAAGGTATTGAAGCAGTGCGGGCAGGTGGTGACGATGGTCTTAACCCCATGGGTCTTAAGTGTCTCAATGTTCTTCATAGCTAGCATCTGGAAGAGGTATTCGTTGCCCATGCGCCGTGCCGGGTCGCCGCAGCAGCTCTCTTCGGCGCCGAGAACCCCGAGCTTTACGCCGGAAGCCCTGGCGACTTTGGCGAAAGCCGTGGCAACTTTGATACTGCGGTCCTCAAGCGAAGCGGCACATCCCGTCCAGTAAAGGATGTCGGCCCTGCTATCGTCAGCAAGTGCTTTAATACTAAGCCCGCTGTACCAGTCGGTGCGGGAGAAGAGCGTGCCGCGGCAGGAATGGCCGCGGTCTTCGATGCACTTGAGGATGGTCTGGGCGGTCTCCGGCATTTTGGTCTGCTCGAGCACCAGGTTGCGGCGCATTTCGACAATTTTGCCCAGCGGGTCGATGAAGGCCGGGCAGGCTTCAAGACAGGCGGCGCAGGTGGTACAGCTCCAGATTTCGTCTTCAGAGATGCGGCTTCCGATGATGGTCGGCGCGTTAATCGGCTCCGGCGTGGCGGCTTCAGCCGGTGCCTGTCCTTCCGTTGCCGGCGCCGGTTTGGCCTTTTTCACGACCCCGGCCGCTTTATCCATGGCGGCGCGGACTTTGGGGCCGTTTATGTTGAGTTCGGTCCTCAGGTCCTGGACGATTTTCTTGGGACTGAGCGGCTTGCCGGTGAAATTGGCCGGACACTGGTCCTGACAGCGGCCGCATCGGGTGCACCCGTCGGTATCGAGCAGGTGCTTCCAGTTGAAGTGGTGTATCTGGTTGGCGCCGAGCGGCTCGCCTTTCTCAATTGCCTTTTCGATGTCGAAGCTGTCAAGCTGACCGCGCGGCTTGAAGGGACGGAGGAAGACATTGATGGGCGACATGAGGATATGGGTGAAGCGGCTGAAAGTAACGGAAACGTAGATAACGGCGCCGATTGACAGGAGGACATGGAACCCCCATGCCCACGGATGCAGGGCAACCGCCAGCGGCGGGTTGATGCCGATGAGCGATATGAATAGCGAGAAGACCCAGCCGCCGGTTGACCAGTAAGCGTAGGCGGCATCTTTGCCCGGGTCGGGAGAGGCGAAGCGTAGGCCTTCTACCAGATATCCGGAAATAACGATGACAGCGATGAGGATAAGGGCAATGGCATCTTCCGGTTTATTGTCGAGCCGCTTGGGCCGCTGGATGTAGCGCCGCCAGGCGGCAATAGCAATACCGACCAGGGCGAGCAGACCGATGATATCGACGTAGGCTGAGACGACCAGATAGGTCGGTCCGTACAGGTAGTGAAAGACGTATTTGTTGATGGTTTCGGCGGCGGTGGCGATGAGGAAGACAAGACAGCCCCAGAAGATGAAGAAGTGCATTAGCCCGGGGTAGGCGTCGCGGAAGATGCGTTTGTGGAGGAAGCCGTCCACGATGCCGACGCCGATGAAGTTGACGATGCGCTGGCTCCAGCTTCCCATCGGCACGCCGCGTTTGCCGATGGCGATCAGACGGTAGCGGCGGTAGCTGGCCCAGGCGAAGATTATGACGGCGATGGCGGCAAGCGGGTATACAATCCAGGGACCTAAAGGGATGTTCCAGAAGAGTTCGCGCGAAGCTTCGGCCATGACGAACGCCTCCTGTTAAGTAATCGGCATAGGATAGCGTATCGGACGTTTTTTGCCAAGTGGCGGAAACGCCCGGAAGGCAATATAATGGATTGTCCTGTTCGGACTCTGCGCTTTGAATGTACAGGGGTGTCTTTTGAAACTGCTGCGTGAGGTGCTGGTATATATCGCGGTTGGTGCGGCCATCTATACCGGTATGCAGTTGACCATGCAGAACTATACCGTGGTCTACACCTCCATGCTTCCGGGGATTCATCAGGGGGACTGGATTCGTGTTGAGAAGGTGACCTACTGGCTGAGCGCTCCAAAACGGGGCGATGTCATAGTCCTCGAGCCCCCCCGGAACGAGTCCGATACGCCCTATATCAAACGCATCATCGGTCTCCCCGGCGACCGGATTGAGGTCGTCGGCGGTAAAGTAAAGGTCAATGGCTTCGTAATTAATGAGCCGTACATCTCGGCGCCGCCGCAATACACCCTCGGGCCGGTGACGGTGCCGCCAGATAACTACTTCGTACTGGGGGACAACCGTAATAACAGCGTTGACTCCCACGGCGGCTGGACGGTGCCGAGGCAGAACATTATCGGCAAAGGCTGGTTCATTTACTGGCCGCCGTCCCGCTGGGGAATGGTGCCCAACTATGACCTGGCCAGCCAGGGCATACCCCAGCCGGCTTCATCCGCGACGAAATAGCAGGGGGCCAGTTGTGTCAGACAGGGTGCTTAAAATATTCAAAGACGCCGGTGCCATCCTCGAAGGGCATTTTCTGCTCACGTCCGGTATGCATTCCCCGGTGTACTGGGAGAAGTTCCAGGTGCTTCAGTACCCCCGGTATACTCAGAAGCTGTGCCGGCTGATTGCCGGCAGCTTCAAGAACGCCGGAGTTCAGGTCGTGGCCGGCCCGACTACCGGTGGTGTTGTCCTTGCCTTCGAGACGGCGCGCCAGCTCGGTGTACGCGCAATCTTTGCCGAAAAGGTCGAGGGCGGCCGGGCTTTCCGGCGCGGTTTCTCTATCAGTCCGGGCGAGAAGGTACTGATTGTAGACGACATCCTAACTACCGGCGGCTCGGTGAGAGAAGTGGTGGATGCGGTGAAAAAGCTCGGAGGCGACATCGTTGGCATCGGCGTCCTGGTTGACCGTTCTGGTGATAAAGTTGATTTCGGCGTTCCGCTGTTTGCCTGTTTGAGGTCGCCGACGGTGGCTTATCCTGCGGACAGTTGCCCGCTTTGTGCTGAGGGCAGGCCTCTGGTGCGTCTCGGCGGCTGAGGCAGGAACCCTGGCCGCAGCCGTCTTTCTTGACACCGCGGCGTTCGGGTAGCTAAAATAACCTTTACACGTGCCCGAGCCGAGGTAGCTCAGTAGGTAGAGCAGCGGACTGAAAATCCGCGTGTCAGCAGTTCGATTCTGCTCCTCGGCACCATGCTGGGGCGAGCGGAAGTAGTTCAGTGGTAGAACGCCTCCTTGCCAAGGAGGAGGTCGCGAGTCCGAATCTCGTCTTCCGCTCCATTCTTTTTGAGGGCTCGGCCGAAGTGGCGGAATGGCAGACGCGACAGTCTCAAAAACTGTTGGGGGGCAACTCCCGTGTCGGTTCGAGTCCGACCTTCGGCACCACCCTTGACATTGTTGCCCCTCTTTGGTTATCGTAAGCCGACCGTTATCCTGTGGCGATTGCCCGGTTGTGTAGTGGTAGCACGAAGGACTTTGGATCCTTTTGCCCAGGTTCGAATCCTGGCCGGGCAGCCAGACTACAGCGGTCTCTTAATTCATCTGGTGATTGGCGCTTCGGCGGTCATATTCTTTAGGAGGTAAATAGACATGTACAGGAAAGTGCTGGTGCCCCTGGATGGTTCGGAGCTCGGTCGGTGTACGGTAGATGAGGTCATGAACGTAGTTGGTGACGGGAGTCAGGTGGTCCTATTGAGAGTGATGGAAGTCATTGATTCTCTCGTGGTTCAGGCCGGAATTGAAGCGGAGGCCGCCCTCATTGACCTGGAGAAAGTGAAACGGGAAAATGAGGAATCGGCACGGCGTGACCTCGAGGCTGTCGCGGCCAGGCTGAAGAAGGAAGGTATCGAGGCACAGACCGTAGTACTGTGGGGCAGACCGGCCGACGTGATCAATGAGTATGCCAGCAAGAACGGGGTGGACCTCATTGTCATCAGCACCCACGGGCGTTCCGGTATCACTCGATGGGCTTTTGGGAGTGTGGCCGACCGTGTGCTGAGAAGTGCGACGGTACCCGTGCTTCTGGTTACGCCCAAAGGCTGTCGCCTGAGTTAGCTGTTGTCCGACGGCTCCGGTTCAGCTATAATATCTGCCGCTTTTCGGGGCGCTCCCCGATAGCTCAACGGTAGAGCGGGCGGCTGTTAACCGCTAGGTTGTAGGTTCGAATCCTGCTCGGGGAGCCAATCAAGACAGAAACTGA
>Ga0185342_1000275_pt1 | contig 28346 bp, 29 predicted proteins | sample ConPoolayeEmetaG_FD_128045 | JGI IMG/M metagenome (GOLD analysis project Ga0185342, IMG submission 128045) | Hot spring microbial mat communities from California, USA to study Microbial Dark Matter (Phase II) - Cone Pool mat layer E metaG... ... | reverse complement strand
CCCCGCTCCTGCCCCGTCACCATCACCCACACCAACACCCGCCCAGCCGGCAAAAGTAATCACCTGGATTGGACAGTCAGCTCTGGGCACTGGAATACCGGTAACAGATGGACTTTATAGACTGAGTGAAAGAATCACCACCGCCACCGGTGGGCGCCTGGTGATGAAGCCAAATCCGGCTGGCTCAGTCTGCCCGGCGACAGAGGAATGGAAGGCAGTCCATACCGGCGTTCTGGACTTCTGCGCGGGCGGTGGTTCCTACATGACTGCCGAGGTGAAGTTTGGCTCAATGATTTCTCAGAGGGTTGCCGGACTGCCGCCCCTGGAGCACCTCATCTGGATGACCTGGGTTGGCTCTGACCTGATTAACAAGTGGTATCAGGCGAAAAACTTTGACATGATGGATGTCAAAGGTGCCGGCTGGCATGGCACCCCTGAAATCTGGATTCATCTGGACAAGCCGCTCAAATCACTGGCAGACTTCAAAGGTTTGAAGATGCGTTGCTCCGGTGATGGCGGCGCAGTCATCGCCCGGATGGGTCTGGGTACCGTCTTTATGCCTTTGGGCGAGCTCTTTGAAGCCATGAAGCGTGGCACCATTGATGCCTATGAGTGCAGTTCCCCGCAGTTTGACTGGACAATGAAGTTGAATGAAGTCGGCAAGTATATCTATCTATCGCCGACCCGAGCCCCCACCGAGGTCTACCAGTTCCTGGTGAAGCGGAGCAAGTGGGAACAGCTGCCTGATGACATTAAGATAATCGTGGAAGACATTGGCCGCGCTGAGGCAACCCGTTATCATAGCATCCTTGTCTCTAAAGATGAATCAGCGCTGGAGAACTTCAAAAAATATGGTAATATCGTGGAAAAGCTTCCGGCAGATATTGATGCGGAGTTTGTCAAGCAGGCGAACATCTATCTGGATGAGCAGGCGGCAAAGTATCCTGAGGTGAAGGAAATCCTGACCTCCATGCGCGCCTTTGGCAGGATGTGGGACCAGCTCTACGGGCTTCCTGACTGGGCTAAAGTCGGGCTTTAAGCCCGGTCTCAGCTAACAAAATAAACTTAGCATATCCCCGCTCCGAGCCTGAAAACTCGGAGCGGGGATAGGAGTAAGTTGTGAAAAAAGTTTTGAAAGCTATTGACGCTATCAATGAATGGATGGGCACGAAACTGGTCAAGTGGCTGGCGGTCATCCTGGTCCTGGTGGTCACGGGAGAGGTGTTCATGCGGTTTGTACTTAACCGCCCCACCACTCAGGGACCAATCCTTGCCATGTGGACCGGTGCCGTGCTTTACGCTCTTTCCTGGGGATATATTCACCTGCACAAAGGTCACGTGAGGGTAGATATTGTTTACGGTCGCTTTTCGCCAAGAGTCAAGGCAATCTTTGATGCTATCTGTTTCATTGTTTTCATGTTACCTTGGATTGGCTTGATGAGCTACGCCGGTTTCAAGTGGACCTGGTATGCCTGGTCCACCTGGGAAAGGACACAGGAGACCTACTGGTATCCCATCACCGGTCCAACCAGGACACTGATATTTATTGGCATTGCCCTTTTTACCCTGCAATGCATCGCTCAGTTCATTCGTGATATCTATCTGGCAGTGAGGAACAAAGCCTATGATTGATATAAGCCCGGGTCTTGCCACTCTGCTGATGTTCGGGACGCTATTATTAGGTGTTCTGCTGGGTTATCCTCTGGCTTTTGTTGTTGGCGGCATCGGCATCGTCACCGGCGTGCTTCTTTTTGGCGTGCCGGTTTCCCTTGAGCTTATCTACCAGCGTGCCTACAGCCTGATAAACAACTATACCCTTCTGGCGGTGCCCGGTTTTATTTTCATGGGTACCATGATGGGCTATTCCGGGATAACGGAAAAAATGTTTTCATCTTTATACGTCTGGCTCGGCGGGCTGAGAGGCGGGCTGGCCATCGTCACGGTACTGGTGGGGGTTGTCCTTGCCGCCTGCGTGGGGGTGATCGGCGCTTCTGTCACGGCTATGACGCTGGTTTGCCTGCCTCCGATGGTCAAACGGGGCTACGATAAAGCCTTTGCCTGCGGCGCCGTTTGTGCCGGCGGCACTCTCGGTATCCTCATTCCGCCCAGCGTGATGCTGGTGGTCTATGGGCCGATGGCTACGCTTTCCGTAGGCAAGCTGTTCTTCGGCGCTTTCATCCCCGGTTTTATGCTCGCCGGATTATACCTGGCTTACATTTTCGTGCGTGGTTACCTCCAGCCCCATCTGGGTCCGGCAGTGCCCTTAGAAGAAAGGAAAGTACCTCTCCTCAAAAAGACTGCTGACCTTATTGTCTCGCTGGTGCCGCCTTCAATACTGGTACTTTCCGTGCTGGGTGCTATCTTCTTCGGTGTGGCTACTCCCACAGAAGCCGCCGCTGTAGGCGCGCTCGCCACTACCCTCCTGGTGATTGCCTACCGCAAGTTCAGCTTCACTGCCCTGAAAGACACTGCCCTGGAGACGATGAAAATCTCCGGTATGATACTTCTCATCGGAGCGGTGTCCTTTGCTTTCGTGGGGATATTTGTGCGTGCTGGCTGTGGTGATGTGATACAGAGCTTTATCCTGGGCGCTCCCGGCGGAAAATGGGGTATCTTTGCTATTATTCAGCTCATCATCTTCATCCTGGGGTTTGTCCTTGACTGGCTGGGAATACTATTCATTCTGGTACCGGTGATAACACCAGCGGCGGCAGAGCTCGGATTTGACCCCATCTGGTTTGCCATGATGGTCTGCATTAACCTCCAGAGCTCCTTCATGACCCCTCCGTTCGCCTATGCTATCTTCTATCTGAAAGGGGCGGCGCCGCCAGAGCTGGGAATAACCGTAGGTGACATTATGCGAGGAGTCATTCCTTTTGTGGTTCTCATTCTGGTTGGCATTGCCCTATGTATCGCTTTCCCGGAGCTTATTCTCTGGTTACCAAGCAAAATGATTAAATAGATAAGCCTTGTTCGCTTCAGGAAGGCAGTCCTGAAACTTCCTGGTTTGCTATGAGGCAAGCGGGTACTGTCACTACTGTTGCGGTAATATGGCATAACAGGTAATAATAAGCGCACGGCATTCTTAGGAGGCTGAATCAATGAAAATAGCTGAGCTTAAGACATACATTGTGGGGACTCCACCGCCTCATCACGGTGGATACAACTGGGTCTTCCTGAAAATCACCACAAACGATGGTATCTCAGGTTTCGGTGAGGCGTATGGAATACCATTTGACGCCAGAGCGGCAGTGCGATTGATTGAGGACATGGGTGAACGGCTGGTGATTGACACTGACCCGTTCCAGATAGAAAAACTCTGGAGAATACTATACGGTAGCGGGTACGGTCAGCATCCGGACATGGTCAAAATGGGAGTTATCAGCGCCTTTGAGATGGCATGCTGGGACATCATCGGAAAGGCGCTTGGTCAGCCAATCTATAACCTGCTGGGCGGGCAGTATCATGAAAAACTCAGGTCATATACTTACCTTTACCAGGCTCCTGACCATTCACCGAGCGGTGAGGCGGCTCTGCATTGCAGCCCGGAGCGAGCCGCAAAGAGAGCAGCAGAGTACGTGGCGCAGGGCTTTACGGCGGTAAAGCTGGACCCCATTATTAACCTCATGTCACCGCTGGACCCCCGGGAGCTTTCCCTACAAGCGCTGGAGAATGCGGAGGCGGTCGTTAAGAGTGTGCGGGAGGCGGTCGGCGGTGAGTGTGATATCCTCATCGGGACACACGGGCAGATGACCACCCATAGTGCCATCAGATTAGCCAGGAGACTGGAGAAATATGACCCGCTGTGGTTTGAGGAGCCGGTGCCTCCAGAGAATGTGGCGGAAATGGCAAGAGTTGCCCGCATGACCAGCATTCCCATCGCCACCGGGGAGCGTCTGTCAACAGTGTACGAGTTTGCTCATTTACTGGAGCAACAGGCGGCAGCAATTTTACAGCCGGCTCTGGGACGTGTGGGAGGCATACTGGAGGCTAAGACAATAGCCGGCATGGCTGAAGCACACTACGCCCAGATTGCACCACACCTGTTCTGTGGTCCCATAGAAGCCGCGGCGAATATCCAGATAGATACCTGCTGTCCTAACTTCCTGATTCAGGAGAGTATAGAGACATGGGGTGGTTTTCACGCCGAAATTCTGAAAAAGCCGCTTCAATGGGAGAACGGTTACATCATACCGCCCACTGAGCCCGGTCTGGGCGTTGAACTAAATGAAGAGGTGATTGCCAGGCATCCATATAACCCGGTCAAAGCAAAGACCTGGCACTGGGAAACAGCCACTGACCTGTAGTCCAGACGTGATGCCCTGAAAGTAGCGGTTCAGCGTGAACGTATGCCCTGCATCTTTTGCCCTTCCTTGTTAATAATATTGCTTTAGTGTATAATATAAATAATTAGTTCAGTTTAGGTTGTTAAGAGCTTTCAGATTACGTTAAGACTCAGATGACCTAACTCTAACTAAAATGTAAAAGAGAGGAGGTCATCTATGAGTTTTCAGGAGAAATCTCTCCAGTGCTCCGATTGCGGAACCACCTTCGTCTTCAGCGCTGAGGAACAGGAGCTTTTCCAGTCAAGAGGCTATACCAACGAGCCCAAGCGCTGCCCCTCATGCCGCCAGGCAAGAAAAGCTGAGCGTTACGGGAATTCCGGTTTTGGCACCCGGCGCCAGATGTTCCCGGTGAAATGCGCCGAATGCGGTAAAGACACTGAAGTCCCCTTTGAGCCTCGCGAGGACAGACCAGTTTACTGTAGCGATTGCTACCGCAAAGTCAGACCGACCAAGTAACGCCGGCTGACCTTTCAGGACATGCACAGGCTGGGATTTCCGGTCTGTGTATGTCCCTAGAATGTGATGTGATGTTATGGGATTAGAAGCAACACTGCGTGAAGGAGAATCCCAGGAATCTTTACTGAAACGCTTTCAGAAGATGATTCAGATGGATGGCATCCTGCGCGAAGCCAAAGCGCATCGCTTTTTCGTGTCCAGAGGTGAAGCCACCCGCATTAAAGCGCAGAATAGCGCCAGGCGGAGACGACGTCAGAAATAAATCAGGTACATGTGCTGACGATTATAATCGCCAGCAATATATAAAGGAGGCAATGCCATGAAACTCTATGTGGGCAACTTATCCTACGAGATAACTGAAGATGAACTGCGGGAAGCGTTCGTCCCTTATGGAGAGGTGAAATCAGTAAGCATACTCAGTGACCGGTATAGCGGACGACCCAAGGGATTTGGCTTCGTTGAGATGTCTTCCAAAGCTGAAGGAGAAGCAGCTATTGCCGGTCTTAACGGGAAACCTTTGAAAGAGCGGACTCTGGTGGTCAATGAAGCCCGTCCCCGTCCTGATAGCAGGAGCGGCGGCTATGGCGGCGGCAGATACGGCGGCAAAAGAAGAGACCGCAGATATTAAACCACCCGCGCCACATAAGCTGATAATCTTTACATCATCCCTATTACCGCATCTCCATTGAGGAAAGCTCAACCAGCAAAGGTAGTCTTGCCTGCAAAACGGAGCAATAATGAATATCTATGTTGGTAACTTATCCCTTGAGATGACTGAAGAAGAACTGCGGCAGGAATTCTGCGCTTTTGGCAGTGTGGCATCGGTCAGCATCTTGAATGACAGGTATATTGGCAGTGGACAGCCCAGGGGCTACGGCTTTGTGGAAATGCCATCGCATTCAGAGGGACAGTCCGCCATCGCCGCTCTCAATGGAAAAATAATAAAAAATCACGTGATGAACGTTATTGAAGCACTACCCCTCTCACATAGTGAAAATGCCTGCCACTGCTACCGTCAAAAAAACAGCCGCCACACCGGCAAAGCAAGGCAGAGAAACAGACCCGGGTAACACCACCACAGGACTGCACCTGGCTTTCCGCGCTTTTCAACCGCCCCTGCTCTCAGCCAGGACATGTTCACGGTTTTGGCAGGGAGCGATATTTAGCATGTTCTCTGAGATGCGCCCGGATATCAAGAACCGTTTTAAGCACCAGAAGCAATAAAAGCCCGGCGATAGGCGATTGCAAAACCATTAACAGGAACCCGCCCAGGATAATGGTCACGTGCAATAGCACCACCCGCGCATAAGGCTGTGCCATCAGCTGTCCGGCGCGAACCTGGCGATACTCCCCGCGTCCGATGTAGTTCAGCACAAAAGAAAGCCCGTGACTGACTGCCAGCGCCAGTACTACCCACGCTACCTGCGCCTCACGGATAATCTGAAATACCACGGCAACATCTGCAGGGAACGGCATGTCTTCCCTGAAGTAACCTCCGAATACACCGAACAAAAACAAGCCATGCCCGAACGCGAACATGCCGTAGTGAACGCAGAAGAACGGGATGACAAAGAGTTTTTCTCCCCAGCCGGCAGATTCACCCGGTGCCGCTAAAAGCATTTTCAGCACGTTATATCCGCCGATGATAATGTTCTCCAGCCAGAACAGCATCAGCAGCGGGAATACCTCCCACCCCAGAAAAACCACGCCGTAAACCGGGAACAGATTCGCCGCGATGAGGGCAATGAGAGAAGGCCTGAGCAATTCAGAGGAGTCTACTTTCATGCCGGTTAATCTATTTAACATGCCCGCCTCCGGCGTTCATTGCCAGAACATTCAATAGGTTTGCTTGAACTATAGCAGACTCCACCTGTCATTTCCACCTTGAACAGCACATACCTGAGTATCTCCCGCTATTGCGAAGTTTTTTGTTCGTTCTGGCTGGTGCCGTCATTGTCCCTTGCCACTCACTGCAGAATGGCAACCTCAATGGATTGATAGATACTGCTCCATCCTCATGCTGAAAAACGCGCAATGACATAGAATAAACTGAGGGCAAATAACATCCCATCCAAAAGCACTTTGACAAAAGCCCCAAATGTTATATAATTCATACAAACTCGCCAAACTGTGCTTTAGCTCACTTTTGAAGCAGAGGTTCTTCCTGAGAATCAGCAGAGGAACGAGGAGGTGAAAAGAAATAGGAGAGCTTAACCGCTATCAGTCAGACATTATTCACAGAAGGAGAACACAATTATGAAAAAAATTGTCGGAATCATAGTTATTTCTTTGGTCATTGTTTCACTGGCGCTGACCGCCTGTGCCAAACCAGCGCCAACTCCGTCACCATCGCCAGCACCCGCCCCTGCTCCCGCTCCGGCGCCGGCACAGCCCGCACAACCAATCAAATGGACCTTCCAGGCGGCATTCCCCGCCGGAGACCCGTGGTATGAAGATGCCGTAGAGATAATAAAGAAAAGAATCATGCCCGCCGCTGGAGGACGTCTGGTAATTGATATCTTCCCGGCTGGCGCAGTGGTGCCTGACACCCAGGAAGCTGACTCTCTGCGCACTGGCACACTGGATTACGCCTATACTGCCAACGGTTACAACAAGCACCTTAATCCCGCCTTCCCGCTCTTTGACCAGATGGCAGGTGGGTTGTCAACCACGCAGTTATACTACTGGCTGCAGGCGTACGGCGGCAATGAGCTGGCAGAAGCAGAATATGCTAAGTTTGATATCAAGTACCTCTGCTGCCAGCTAGGTCCCCCGGAAGACTTTGCTTACACTAAAGGGATTGAGCTCAAGACCCTGGACGATGTCAAGAAGCTCAAGATGCGCACTGCCGGTGTCGGCGGTGAAATCATGCAGAAGCTCGGTGCTTCTACTGTCTTCCTGCCGGGCGGAGAGCTTTACGAGTCCATGCAGAGAGGTGTCATCAACTCCTTTGAGTACAGTGGCGCGGCTTCTTTCTTGGATATGCACTTCAACGAAGTGGTCAGCCACCTCTATATCTCCTATTCCCGCGCCCCGTCAGACTCTAACGTGATGCTGGTAAGCATGAAGTCATGGAATGCTCTCCCTGACGACCTCAAGTCTATCGTTCTCTGGATTCAGCGCGGCGCCCAGCAATTGACCTGGGAGCGCACCATACCCAGGAACGGTGCGGCACTGCAGAAGATTAAGGAATACGGCATAAAGGTGGAGCGGCTCCCCAAGGAAATTGAGGACGCCGTCATCGCCACTGCCCAGGCATATTTTGATGCTGAGGTAGCCAAGTATGGACCTAACAGCCTGTATGCCAAGGTAGTCAAGTCCATGCGTGAATTCAAAGTGCTCTGCGAGGCTCAAGGCGTCTTCTAAAGAATAAGCCATCAAGCCCCGCCCTGAAATTCACCCTCGCTTCGGGACACTTCCCCGGAGCGAGGGTCTCCCTGAAGATAATTTAGTGAGTAATGCCAACCATGAAGAAAACAATACAGGTCTGCGAGTCTATCAGCGAGTGGACCGGGAAAATCTCCATGTGGTTTTGCCTGTTCCTGGTGCTCCTGCTCAGCTGGGAAGTCTTCATGCGCTATGTCCTCAACAGACCAACTATCTATTCTTATGAAATCTCCACAATGATGGGAGTGACTATTGCCGTCGGTGGGCTGGCGTTTGCCCACAAATACCATGGCCACGTAAGAGTGGATGTTTTCTGGAAAAACTTCTCACCTAAAGGTAAAGCCATCGCTGATATTGTCAGCGCAGTGCTCTTTTTTTTCCCTTTCGTAACCGTTATCGTTTACATCTCCTGGAAATGGATGGTGCGCTCTTTTATAGAGAATGAGATACTCATCCAGACCTACCTTTATCCTCCTGCCTGGCCCATCAGGGCAGTGATGATGCTCGGTTTTCTGCTGTTTCTGCCTCAGGGGCTGGCTAAGCTTCTGCGTGACTGGCACATGGTAAGAACAGGTGAAGAGCTATGATGACTCTCAGCCCGGAGATGGTCACCATCCTCATGCTGGGCGGCTTAATATTAACCGTTCTCACTGGCTTTCCCCTGGCAATGCCCATCGGCACCATCGCCATCGCGGTGGGCTTATTGGCTTTCGGCACGCCTGTTTTTGACCAGGTGTACCAGCAGATTTTTGCTATCCTGCATAACTATGTCCTTCTGGCGCTACCTCTATTTGTTTTCATGGGCGTGGTGCTGGAATATTCGCTCATCGCCGATAAAATGTATGACTCTCTTTTTCTGTTGTTTAGCGGTTTCAGGGGCGGGCTGGCAATCATCACCATCATCCTCGGCACGATTCTGGCCGCCTGCGTGGGCGTAATCACCGCTTCTGTCACCATGCTCACCACCGTAGCTTTGCCCGCCATGGTGAAACGGGGATATGACCGGAGTCTTGCCTGTGGTGTCATTTGCGCCGGCGGCTCGCTGGGCATACTCATTCCGCCCAGCGTGATGCTGGTCATCTACGGTCCCATGGCAAGGGTATCAGTAGGCAAGCTCTTCTTCGGAGCAATGGGACCCGGTGTTCTCCTAGCCCTGCTATACATCAGCTACGTGACCATCCGCTGTTATCTGGACCCAAAGCTTGCGCCCACTGTGCCGCCGGAAGAAAGAGCCGTGCCGCTTTCCCGCAAGTTAAAGATGGTTTTTGTCTCCTTGGTTCCGCCGGCTTTCATTATTCTATCAGTTCTCGGTGTCATCTACATGGGTATCGCTCCGCCCACGGAAGCCGCGGCAATCGGTAGCTTCGCCGCGTTAATCCTGACCATTGTCTACCGCCGCCTTACCTGGTCAACGCTGATTAAGATTCTGCGGCGTTCTTTAAATATCAGCAGTGTGGTGATGTTCATCGGCGCAGCCTCAGTTGCTTTTACCGGCGTATTTCTCAAAGCAGGTGGCGGGAAGGTAGTCCAGGAGGCAGTGCTGGCTACCCCCGGCGGACGCTGGGGCGTCTTTTTCATGGTCATGTTCATCTACTTCATCCTGGGGTTTTTTATTGAATGGCTGGGCATATTTTTCATTATGGTGCCCATACTGGCGCCCATCGCACCCCTACTGGGTTTTGACCCCATCTGGTTTGGCATCATGATTTGCGTCAATCTACAGATGTCCTTTTTGACGCCACCGTATGCCTTCGCCATATTCGTCCTGCGCGGCGTGGCGCCGCCGGAACTCAGGATAAATTCCGCTGAGATAATCCGGGGAGTCTGGCCCTTCGTCATCCTTATCATTGTGGCACTGGCGCTGTGCATCACCTTCCCGGAGATAATCACCTGGCTTCCGAGCAAGATGATAAAGTAGCCCGCTAAAAGACATTTAGCTCAAATTCACTGATGCGCCGATACTGGTGCTCTCACCGCACACTTCGCCTGCCAGAAAGAACAGCTCGCCGTATTACTTTGCTGAATTTCGTATGTTACAATTAATTGTAGAGGGTTAACGTCAAACATATAAAACTGAGGGAGGCGAGAATGACTATTAGACACGTTAGCGGCAGGAAAAAAGGCAAAGTGATGCTCTATGCCCTGAGCACCTGCGTCTGGTGCCAGAAAACCAAGGATTTGCTCAATAATCTGGGTGTGGACTACTCCTTCACCGATGTTGACCTCCTGTCAGAACCTGAAAAAAGTGATGCCAAGGAGCAAATAAAGAAATTCAATCCCGCCTGCACCTTCCCCACTCTGGTGATAAACGACGACAAGTGCATTGTCGGCTATCAGGAAAGTAAAATCCGTGAGGCTCTCAAGCTGTGAGCACCGAGATAACATCAGATGAGGTGGTCCGGCTTTATGACAGACTACGGAAGGAAGCAGAATCTGCCGGCTACCACCTCAATCCAGACAGGGAAAGAACCAAAGCCCTGATAAAAGGCTTGCTGGTCAATGAAAAGAGGTATGGCTACTGGTCCTGCCCCTGCCGTCTGGCTTCAGGCAATAAAGAGGAAGACCTTGACATCATCTGCCCCTGTGATTACCGCGACCCAGACCTTACCGCTTACGGCACATGCTATTGCGGGCTGTATGTCTCTCAGGCGGTGGTGAGGGGTGAAAAACAGATTGTTTCCATTCCTGAGCGCAGACCTCCGCCTGAAGAAAGAAGGAGAAGAAAGATGCAGGTACAGAAAACCGGAACATCCTCACTGCCTCTGCCGGTCTGGCGCTGCTCGGTCTGTGGTTATCTGTGTGCCCGGGAAGAACCGCCGGAAGTATGCCCCATCTGCAAAGCCAGAAAAGAGCGGTTCATTCAGTTCATGTAAATGCGCTGGTGATGAGACAAAAGTCGCTGACAGCCCGGCAGGTCTTGCCTAAACTGAAAAAGTGAAAGAAAATTATGAAGAGCAGAGTAATTATCGGAGTTACTGCCGGAGCCATTATCGGCATGGTTTTAGGATATCTCGCCAGTCAGGGTAATGCCGGCGCAAGCATAAGAGGCGTATTTATTGGAGGCGTCATCGGCGTCATTGTGGGTGTTTTCTTCATGTCTCTGTTTTCCCGCTCCGCTGATTCCTAGGCGGGCTCATCCGCCGCTCGCTCATCAGGACGCAAAGTCTGACTCTAACCTGATAGCGATTTTGTGAAGGGGCTGGAGGCATAAAAACCAGGGAACGCGGAGAAGTAGTAATGCTTTGCTGGGGGGAGGCTTTCATATGAAAGAAGTGGTAATTATCAATGAAGCACTCTGTCAGGGGTGCGGGTCATGCGTTGATATGTGCCCACAGCAGATTCTGTACATAGACCCAAAAACGAATACCGCCAGGGTAACTGACCACGCCCGCTGTGACCGCAGACGGGGCTGTGAAAAAGTCTGCCCGGTGAGAGCCATTAAAATACTTTAGAGGAAGCAGAAAAATGCCAATCTACGAATACGAATGTGAGAAATGCGGCAATAAATTTGAGGAACGGCGAAGCGTCAAAGACTGTGATGCCGAACTTAAATGCCCGAAGTGCGGGGAGCATGACACCAAACGGGTATTCACCGCCGCCAGCACCGCCATCTTGGGCAGTTGCAGCGCGTCCTTCGGGTCCACCTGAGGACCAAAGTGGTGAGGCAGTTGCCCCACAAAACGGGAAAATTTCTTCGTAGATGACTTTTTCACCTGACACGTGAAGTGTTTTTCTCTCTAGTAAGTGGTGCAGTTTTACCATATAATCTTAAACCGGATGGATAAAAGGAGAGACTGCCGTGAAAAAAAGGTTTCTATTGCTCATGACGGTTCTGGCGATAGTGCTCACCGCCTGCAGTGGCGCAGGTGGAGGCAAAGGTCCCATCACCATCGGCTCCAAGATTGACACTGAAGGCGCGCTCCTCTCCCAGATGATGATTCTCATGCTCCGGGCTAACGGCTTTGAGGTCATTGATAAGTCTTCCTTCGGTCCCACCAGCGTGGTCAAGAAAGCACTGGAAACCGGCGAACTTGACATGTACCCTGAGTACACCGGCAACGGCGCCTTCTTCTTTGATGAGACTGAATCTGACGTCTGGAATGACGCTCAGAAAGGCTACGCCCGGGTAAAACAGCTTGATTTGGAAAAGAACAACATCGTCTGGCTCAAGCCTGCTCCGGCGAACAATACCTGGGCAATTGCTGTGCCCAAAACCCTTGCGGATAAGGAGAATCTGAAGACGCTGGATGACTTCGCCGCCTACGTCAACCGTGGCGGTTATGTCAAGCTAATCGGCTCCGAGGAGTTTGTCACCAGCCCGGTGGCTCTCCCCAGGTTCCAGCAGGTATATGGCTTCACCCTCAAGCAGAACCAGCTTCTCACCGTCTCCAGTGGCGATACCGCGCAGACAGAGAAAGCGGCTTATGAGGGTACTGACGGCGTCAATGCGGCGATGGCATACGGCACTGATGGCGGTCTCAGCGCCTTCGGGCTGGTGGTACTTGAAGACCCGAAAGGTGCTCAGCCGGTCTATGAGCCTGCCCCCAGGGTCCGCGGGGAAATCATGGAGAAATATCCGGAAATCGCCGGTATCCTGGACCCGGTATTTCAATCTCTGAGCCTGGAAACGCTCCAGACCCTCAACGCAAAAATCGCTGTGGAAGGGCGCAACGCCGCTGACGTGGCGCAGGAATATCTCACCAGCAAGGGATTTCTGAAATAATCCCCTGGTGAAAGTCAGGGATGGCATGATTTTCCTCCGGGCAAAACCGGACAGCGTCGCTATTACGGGAGCAGTCATCGGTCTTTGGTCTCTCCTGCCCGGCTGGCTCACCCTGAAGCCGAGCCGCATCGCCACCGGGACGAGCCTGAGCCTGTGGGACAGCTTCACCTTGCCCGGCGCCCTCAGCATCATATTTCTCTGGCTGGTATGTTTCAGTTTTTCCTTCCGCCTGAAAAACGAGCGCCTGGCGCTCCTCACCGGCATCTGCGCCAACCTTATCGCTATCGCCAGTTTCCTGATGGCTGGACTATCGGCAGAGCGCTTGCTTGCAGGGGAAGAGGCAACCGCACGCGTATCGCTTGGCGCTGGCATCTGGCTGACGTTAATCGCCACATACATTGTCATCTTTGCCGCCCGCCAGAAGCTGGGGCAATCGCCTCTCTGGAAAAACCTCGTTTCCTGGAGCGGTCTGGCGGTCATCATCTTTCTCTTTGCCTCCGGCTGGCTCAATGAACTCTCCATCGTGAGGGAGTTCCTTGACCGTGAAGCCCGCTTTATGCAGGAGCTAGTTCATCACGTGATGCTGGTGGGTGTCAGCGTTTCCATCGGTGGGGTGCTAGGCATCATGCTCGGCATCTGGGCAACACGGAGCGGCGCCGCGGAGAAGCCTGTTTTCTTCTTCAGCAATATCACTCAGACCATCCCCAGTTTAGCCCTCTTCGGACTGCTCATCGCCCCACTCTCCATTCTTTCGTTTACCTTCCCCACCCTGCGTGAGCTTGGTATCAGAGGTGTAGGTGATACCCCCGCCATCATCGCCCTCATCATTTATTCGCTCCTGCCCGTTGTGCGCAATACCTATGTCGGTCTGAAACAGGTACCGCCAGCGGTGATAGACGCCGGGAGAGGCATGGGGATGAGCAGAGGTCAAATCTTCCGCCGCGTGGAAATGCCCCTCGCCGCCCCGATTGTCCTGGAAGGAGTGCGCACCGCCACGGTGCAATCGGTGGGGCTTGCCGCGGTGGCAGCCCTCATCGGCGCGGGCGGGCTCGGGTGGTTTATTTTCCAGGGACTGGGACAGGCGGCGAGCGACCTCATCCTGCTCGGCGCTCTGCCCATCATCATTTTAGCCATCATCGCGGACATCATTATGCGCACCATTGTTCGGCTGGCAACGCCAAAAGGCGTAGCCGGAGAAACGCCATGATACGCCTGGAGAACGTAACCAAGCGATTCGGGGACACCATCGCGGTGGACAATCTTTCTTTTGAAGTCAATCAAGGAGAAGTCTGTGTGCTCATCGGACCGTCCGGCTGTGGCAAGACGACCACCCTGCGCATGATTAACCGCATGACCGAGCCCACCTCCGGGCGCATCTTCATAAACGGCAAAGACACGAGCACTGAGAAGCCTGAGGTCCTGCGCCGTGCCATCGGCTACGCCATTCAAAGCGTGGGGCTTTTCCCCCACCTGACCGTGGCGCGGAACATCGCCACCGTGCCAGAGCTCCTGCACTGGGATGAAAAACGCATTGCCCGGCGGGTAGAGGAACTGCTTTTGCTGGTGGGGTTAAACCCGGCGCAGTATGCCCGGAAGTATCCGCACCAGCTTTCCGGCGGGGAGGCACAGCGCATCGGGGTGGCAAGAGCCCTCGCCGCTGACCCTTCCGTCCTGCTCATGGATGAGCCGTTCGGGGCGGTGGACCCTCTCACCCGGGAGCGACTTCAGACGCAGTTCGCCCGCATCCAGCAGGAGCTTAAGAAGACGGTCATCATGGTGACCCACGACCTTGATGAAGCCATCAGGCTTGCTGACCGCATCGCCATCATGAAGTCCGGCAGGCTGGTGCAGTATGATACGCCTGAAGCTCTGCTGACCAAGCCGGCAAACAAGTTCGTCCACGACTTCGTGGGCACAGACCGGGCGCTCAAACGTCTCTCCCGTCTGCCCATTATGCCTTATGTCCGGCAGGCGCCTTCAGTCACCATGAACGCTACCATGGATGAGGTTGAAGCCGTCTGCCGGCACTGCCAGTGGGTCTGGGTAGTCAATGACCAGAAGCGATTGCTGGGCTGGCTTGACCGGGGGAGCATTCCCAGTGCTTCCTCGGTTAGTGATGTAATCGTGCGGGGTACTCCTGAGGAAATCGCCGTGACCGGCAAAGCTACCCTGCGGGAAGCGCTATCACGGATGCTCGGCCAGGGACTGAGGAGCATACCCGTGGTTGATGAAATGGGAATCTTGCTGGGAGAAATAACTCTGCGTGATATAGAAATGGCAACTGCCGGGACTGATACCGCGCCATGAAAAATAATCAGACAAGACGCTGGGCAATCTTCTCCCTGCTGGCTGTGGCGTTTCTTGTCCTCATCGCCAATGCCGGCTGGTGGGAAGCCGCCCTGCGCTTCCTCTTCCCCGGTGAGACTCAGGTGCTTCACCCCAGAGCCAGCCTCATCACGCTGGTGAAAGAGCACCTCACCCTCGTCAGCATCTCAAGCGGTCTCACCATCATCGTCGGTGTGCCGTTGGGCATCTGGGTCACCCGTCCCACGGGCAGACCGTTCCTGCCGCTTGTTGCTGACCTCACCTCCTTCGGGCAGACTTTTCCGCCGGTTGCCGTGCTCGCCCTCGCCGTGCCCATGTTCGGCTTTGGCTTGGTGCCCACCGTCCTCGCCCTTTTCTTTTACGGGCTTCTTCCTGTCGTGAGGAACACCATCGCCGGGCTACAGTCAGTATCAAAAGACACGCTTGATGCCGCTCTCGGTATCGGCATGAGCCGGGTGCAGGCACTGGTGCGCGTTGAACTACCCTTGGCGGCGAGGGTTATCATGGCAGGAGTACGTATCTCCGTCATTATCAATATCGGCACCGCCATGATTGGGGCGGTCATCGGGGCGGGGGGACTCGGCTCTCCCATTGTTGCCGGTCTGGTGCAGGATAATATCGCCTACATCGTAGAGGGGGCAGCCCCCGCCGCGCTCCTCGCCATACTGGCGGACCATTTCCTGGCTACCGTTGAAGGACATTTCGCCTGACTTCGCCCCATGTCATCACCATCCCCTAACTTTTCTGGCTCGCTAACGTTATACATTTACAGGCTTTTCAGAAAGAAAAGAGGTGATGACATGCCTGCGAAACGTTTAACACTTTCTCTGCTGATTCTCCTCCTTATGACTTCATCCTTGGCATTCGCAGGGTGCACTAAGAACCCGGCGGAAGCGGAGACCGCAGGAAGCCAGATAGTCACGGTTCAACGCGGTACGCTGACCATAGATATCACTGCCGCCGGAAATCTGGCGCTCTCCAAGACGGAGAACCTCGCTTTTGAGGCGGCCGGATATGTCAATAGCATTACCGTAAAGGAAGGCGATACGGTAACCCAGGGACAGGTACTGGCTGAGCTTGACCCCTCTGCCTGGAACGATAAAATCAATACTCTGCAAAGCCAGCTTGCCTCTGCCGAACAGCAACTAAGGTCAAAGCAACGCTCTCTTAAAACTGCCCAGGACAACCTTGCCACCGCCGAAATCAATGTCACCAAGGCTGAGCGCCAGGTCACCGCCAAGGAGTTTGCGGTGAGCCAGGCGGAGTACTCTTTGCAAGCGGCGCAGAACAGCCTGAACCAGATAGCCGATGTGAAAAAAGCTCAGGACGCCGTGGACGAAGCCGAAAATAATCTGAAGTTCGTCAAAAGAGTATTGAACGGCGAGCTCGGCGGGGGGTGGCAGACTGACTATACTTATTGGGTTCAGGCAAAGACCCGTGCTGAAGAAGACCTGGCGCAAGCTCAGGAAGCCCTGCGGCAAGTGCTGAATGGCACCAGCGTCAATATCACCAGCGGCGTCGCCCTGCAGGTGGCGCAAGCCCAGCTTCAGGTTCGGCAGAAACAGATGGACCTTGAAGACGCCCGTGTGGCGGTAGAAGACGCCAGGCTGGCGGTCCGCAATGCGCAGTCGGCCGTTGAAGACGCCAGGCTGGCTCTGGAAGATGCCAGAATCAACCTCGCAGACGCGCAGAAGAACGTGGAAAATGCGCGGAAAGCGCTTGATGAAGCGGTAAATACCAGCCTGCAGGTCATTGCGCCCTTTGACGGGTTCGTCACTAGAGTCAATGTCTCAGGCGGTGATGAGGTGCAGAAGGGCACCATTGCCGTGCAGATAGCTGACCCGAACAAATTTGAAGTTAAGATACCAGTGAATGAACTGGATATCTTTAAAGTCCAGGCTGGTCTGGATGCGGCAGTAACCGCGAACGCCCTTTCCGGGGTAACCTTCCCGGCAAAGGTGACCCACATCTCGCCCACCGCCACCATCCAGTCAGGCGTGGTGAACTATACTGTGACTGTAGAGCTGGAAACACTGTCCTCACCCACCGGGAAACAGGCGACTTCCTCATTAGCCGCACCGGAGTCCGCTGAGGCAGGCAGTTCACAGACACAGGGCAAGACGTTCAGTGGCAGAAGCGGCTCATCGGCACGGACCGGCGCAGCGTCTTCTGCCGGCATTCCAAATATACAGCTCAAGGAAGGCTTGACCGTGACCGTACGCATCATCATCGCGGAAGAAAAAGATGTGCTGGTAGTGCCCATTCAGGCAATCAGCCGTGAAAACCAGCAGAGCTATGTCCAGGTGCAGAATGCGGACGGCACCGTGGAAAAACGGCGGGTCAGGACAGGCTTGACCAGCGGGCAGTCCATTCAAATCATAGAAGGCTTGAATGAAGGCGAGAAGATAATCGTCCCGAAGGTTGCGGCCACCTCCAGCAGTTCCTCATCATCTCAATCCAGACCGCCCGGAGGAATGATGATACCGCTTGCGCCGGGAGTCAGACCGAGATGATAACACTCCAGAATATCGTCAAGGTCTATCCCATGGGCAAGCGTGAGCTCACCGTCCTGCGCGGTGTGAGCCTGACCATCGGGCAGGGAGAAATGGTAGCCATCATGGGACCCTCAGGCTCCGGAAAAACCACACTGCTCAACCTTCTCGGCTGCCTTGACAAGCCCACCTCCGGCAGATACTTCCTGGATGGAAATGAAGTCAGCCGTCTCAGCCGCAGTGAGCTTGCCCGCGTCAGGTCACAGAAAATCGGGTTCATCTTCCAGTCTTTTAATTTACTACCGCGCATCTCCGCCCTGGCAAACGTTGAGCTGGGCATGAGGTACGCCGATCTCCGTGACCGCAATCTGGCGCTTGAAGCTCTGGCGAAAGTGGGATTGGCAGAGCGCGCCAACCACCGTCCTACCGAGCTTTCCGGCGGCGAACAGCAAAGGGTGGCAATCGCCCGGGCAGTGGTGAAAAAACCACCGCTCATCCTGGCTGATGAGCCTACCGGTAATCTGGATAGCCGCACCAGCGCGGAGATAATGACCATCCTTACCAACCTGCGCAAAGAACAGAACATGACTCTGGTCATGGTCACCCATGAGCTTGATATCGCCCATTACTGCCAGCGCATCATCCGCCTGAAAGACGGAGAGGTGATAGCTGAGGAGAGGCTATGAAAAAATGGTTTGACCCGATGGTGTCTGCCCTGAGCGGCGTGGCGACCCATAAACTGCGCAGTTTCCTGACCATCTTGGGCATCGTCATCGGCGTGGCGGCGGTCATCACTCTTATGTCAATCGGCAGAGGAGCAGAGGCACAGATTATTTCACGCATTCAGAGCCTGGGCGCCAACCTCATCACCATCAGCCCGGGAGGAGGTTTTACCTTTGGCGGAGTCAGGACTGCGGCGGGTAGCGCCGCCACGCTCACCTTTGAAGATGCGCAGGCTATTGCCGCAGAGGTCCCCTATATTGACGCCGTAGCGCCTTCTTCACGTTCTTCACAACAGCTCATCGCCGGCAGGCAGAACATGAACGTGCAGGTAATCGGCGCCACGCCGGAATATGAGAAGGTATATAATCTGGAGACGACCAGCGGCATTTTCTTCAGCCAGGATGAATACCGGAGCGCCGCCAAGGTCGCCGTCATCGGCTCAGAAGTCGCCGCCACCCTGTTCCCGGACAGCAACCCCGTGGGACAGACCATCCGCATGGGCAATACCATCCTTCTGACCATCGGCGTCCTCAAGAGCAAAGGTGAAATGCCCGGCTCGGTGGACAGCAACATTATTATCCCCCTGACTGCCATGCAACAGGTAGTCGCCCAGTCTCAGACCAGCCGCGGTGAAAAGGTAGTAGCATCAATCGCGCTGACCGTCACGGATAAAGACAAGGCTACTGTCGTCGCAGATAAGATTGAATCTCTGCTGAGGAGCCGGCACCGTCTCAGCGCCACGGCAGAAAATGATTTCAGAATCAGTTCCACAGAAGAGCTGGCGGCCACCGTCTCTGAAACGATGCAGACGATGACCCTGCTCCTGGGCGCTATAGCCGCCATCTCCCTGCTGGTGGGAGGTATAGGCGTGATGAACATCATGCTGGTCTCCGTGCTGGAGCGGACACGGGAAATCGGTATCCGCATGGCGCTGGGGGCGAGAGAGCGTGACATCTGGACACAGTTCATCCTTGAGGCGGCGTCCTTGACCTTCACCGGAGGCATCATCGGCATTGCCGTGGGCTGGGTGGCATCTTACATCATCGGACGTACCGGAACAGTTCCCACGCTGGTATCTGCAGACATCGTCATCCTTGCCGTATCGGTATCCGTGGGTATCGGGCTTTTCTTCGGCTTTTACCCGGCGTGGAATGCCTCACGTTTGAACCCGATAGAAGCATTGAGAGCGGAATAGAGCCGCCTTAATCTCCTCGCCGACCATCACACTTTCTGACCGGGGAAAGACAGGCAATGCCGACAATGGCAAAGCTGAGAAGCGAAGACAGGTAGAAAACCGCCGCCAGCCCCATCCTGTCAGCGATAAATCCGGATATGATGGGCCCGAGGAACATGCCTAAGGCGTAGGTAGCCTGATAGACGCCCATTGCCGTGGCGCGGTGAGAAGGTGCCACTGCCTGCACGCTCAGCACCATGAAAACGGTGATGAGTGTCCCTCTGCCCACGCCATTGACCAGCATCACTGCCTGAAGCAAAGGCACCGTGTTAATAAACGGGACTACCAGGATTGACCCGCCCATAGCGATTCCACCAAGTGCGATGGTGACGGCGCAGCCAAGGCGCTTCAGAAACCGAGCCACAAAAAGTGACGTCACGGCGGAAGAGCCGAGAGCCAGCATGCTGATGATACCGAGGTCAGCTTTAGAGGCACCAATTTGCGCCCCGTAGACAGGAATGAAGCCAAAGAGCCCGGACCAGTTGGCAAACTGCGCCAGTATACCCATGACTGACGCCGCAATAAGCAGGGGGCGAGACGCCACTTGAGCAAACCCGTGCCAGGAAAAACGCCCTGCAGTGGCAATATCAGGCTCACTGGTAGCTGAGAGCGTCACCAGCGCTGTCAGTCCCAGCAATGCCGCTCCCCAGAAGGTATAGCCAGAGCCAAAAGCCTCCGCGATAAACCCGCCGCTGAGAGTTGCCGCCACCACGGTGCCGCCCTGCACAAAATTGATGATGCCAATTGCCCTCTGGACACCGCCGGGAGGATAATAAGCCGTAAAATAGATAGTGAACATCACCCAGCCTGCCGCGCCAAGGCCAGTGAGCGCCCGGGCGAGAAAAAGTGCCCAGGGTCCGGGCGCCAGCCCCAGTCCCAGAGCCCCCAGCAGTGCCGCCGTCATCCCCAGCGCCAGGAGGAGCTTCCGCCGGGCGAAAATATCAAACAGTATGCCGATGGGTATGCGGAAAAGGAGCTGGGGTATGGCGTACGCGGAAATGATGATTCCCACCATGGACAGGCTGGCACCCAGCGATTGAGAATAGACCGGCAGGATGGGCACATAGAGATACAGAGATGCCCAGAAGAAGCCTGTACTGGCACAAAATAAAAGGATATTCCTGCGCCGAGTAGAATTATCTGCTATCTCTGACATGGTGTACTTTATTATAGCACGGCAGTTATAACCCTACCGCAGTACATCTTGCTGATAATGCTATAATGCTTGAGGGGGGATGCTTTGGACAGTGAAACAGCGTTCAGAATCATTCTGATTACTGAGTTCTCTCTTTTTTCCATCATCCGCATTCAGTCTTACCGTGTGGCTAAGAAAGCGGGCTTGCGGACGGTCATAGAGGAAAGCAAAAAATACCCAATTCTGCTCAGCATCCTCATCTGCTATGAAGTCTTCACCTTCTTCATCTATATCATTTACCCTCCGGCATTCATCTGGGCGGCATTGAGCATACCGCTGTGGATACGCTGGGTGGGAGCATCACTGGGGATTCTGGCGCTTCTCTGGTTCGTCTGGATTCACCGCAGTCTCGGCGTAAACTTCTCCGTCCACCTGAAAATAAAGGAAAAACAATCACTGGTCACCGGCGGACCTTACCGGTGGATTCGTCACCCCATGTATACTGCTTTCTACCTGCTCCACATCTCTGCCTTCTTTCTCACCGCAAACTGGTTCATTGGCATCACCTGGCTCGCCGGACTCACCGTCATCATCGCCCTCAGGGTGAAGCGGGAAGAAAAGATGATGGTGGCACAATTCGGAGAGGAGTATAACGCCTACATGAAGCGCACCGGCAGGTTCTTCCCGCCGCTAAAGCTTAAAAGATCCCGGACAGAAAGAATGTTTCCCTTCAGGATTAAAGGAGGTGCAAAAATGAACAGGGCTCTGAGAGCAATCATCAGCATCCTCGCCTGTCAGTTTGCCGGGCTAATCGGGTCCGGGTTTACCATGAACGCCATCTCCACCTGGTACGCCGCGCTCAATAAACCCGCCTTCACCCCGCCCAACTGGCTCTTCTTTCCCGCCTGGACTACGCTGTACCTGCTGATGGGCACCGCCGCCTTCATCGTCTGGAATAAAGGGCTGGAGAAACCGGGTGTTAAAAAGTCGCTCGCTATCTTTCTGGCTCAACTAGTGCTGAATACCGTCTGGTCAGTTGTCTTCTTCGGCATGAAATCGCTCTGGGGCGGCGTGGCAATCATCGCGCTACTCTGGGTGGCGATTCTGCTGACAATCTTGAGGTTCTACCCGCTCTCACGCCCGGCGGCATGGCTGATGGCGCCCTATCTACTCTGGGTGACTTTTGCCACTGTGCTTAATATCTCGGTAGCAGTGCTTAATCCGTAAGACCCGGCGCAGCCGCACGGCACCGTGAAAGGCGGGCTTTATTTATTTATTTTGAATAGTCAGACTCTACCCTTGTTACCACTTCCACCAGCGCCGCCATGCCTTTTTTGTTCGCCTGCTTTGCCCGCTGGAGGGCAGGAATAATCTCCTCCGGTCTCCGCACTACCTCGCTATAACCCCCCAGCGCCGCGGCAATCTTGGCATAGTCACCGGAGACGGAAGTAAAGCGGTATTGCTTATGAGCCGTGGGATAATTGGCGGCGTGTCCGCTCAGCGTGGAGTTATGCAGGACAATGGTGATGATGGGGATTTGCTCCCTGACCGCAGTCTCAAAATCCATGCCCACCATGCCAAACGAGCCGTCGCCGATGAAGTGGACGCACGTTTTCTCCGGGCAGGCGAGCTTGGCGCCCATGGTCAAACCCAGGCTCTGTCCCATCGTGGTTGATTTTCCCCAGCCGATATAGCTTCCCGGCGTATCAGAAACATAGAAGGGGAGCAATTGCTCGCGTGGGTTGCCTGAGTCATGGGTGACGATGGTCTCCTTCTCATTAAACGCCTGCATCATGTCCCAAACGATACGGTAAGGGTTGATGGGGATTTCATCTGAGGTGAGCTTGGGCATCCAGTCCTTGAGCCAGGCTGTTTTTACTTCTTTAATCTCTCTGGACCAAGCACTGCCATCTCTTTTCCCGATGCCGAGCTGAGACTTTACTTCATCAATGAGCTGGCGAAGAACTAATTTCGCATCGCCGATGATGGCATGTTCCAGCGGGTAGTCTTTGCTCAGGTCGCGCTCATCAATGGTGGACTGAACCACCCGCTTGCCTGCGGGAATGGGAGTAGTGAAATGCTCAATGGTACAGCTTGAGCCGATAGCAAAGATGAGGTCAGCTTTCTCATGGAAATGGAGCACTGCGCGGGGTCTGCCTCTGCCGCCCGTGCCCAGGGACAAGGGATGGCTCTCCGGGAAAGCGCTCTTGCCGTTCATCGTGGTGTAGATTGGTATCTGGAGAAGCTCAACCAGCTCGCGGAGTTCTCTCCAGGCGCGGGCATAGTGGACGCCCTGTCCGGCGCGGATGACCGGGCACTCCGCCTTGAGCAAGAGCTGAGCCACTTTCTTCACATCGGCAGGGTCACCGCCACTGCGGTAGCTCCTCGCCGGCGTGTACCGGAAAAGGGCATCATCAAACTCCTCCTCCGCCACATCCACCGGCAGTTCCAGCATGACCGGCGCGGGGCGCCCGTTCTTGAGGTGATGAAAGGCGCGGCGCATCATCTCCGGCACACGGTCCGCAAAGTTAATCAGGTCCACCCACTTGGTGATTTCACGGTAGTTGAACATGGCAATGAAGTTCGGCGGGAGCAGGCGGCGTCTCTCCGGAGCGCCGGGTAGCAGCAGGATTGGTACCGAGTCCGCAAAGGCATGAGCTACGCCGGCAAAGGAATTTTCTATTCCCGGTCCATACTGCATAATGGAGACGCCGTGCCGTTCGCCAAAGGACGCCCGGGTGAAACCGTCAGCAATGTTGATTGCCACCCGCTCCGTGCGCGGTTGTATAGTCCTGATGCCCTCCTGAGCCACCGCCTCAAGCAGGGCGTTTGAGGGAAAGCCGGTGATGAAGTCAACCCCCTCCATCTTCAGGGCTTTAGCTACAGCACTTTTGCCTTTCATTTTTGCCTCCGAATCTGAATCTGGTCACAAAATGAGAAAGCCCCCTGTTTTCCGCCGGGGGCTTCACCATGCAAGTCCATTTTCATGTGCTCGCCTTACCGCCAAGTATAGCATACCACCTGCTTCTCCTGCAAAGATTCCTTTTTCTTTTTCTCAGGAAATCTTATGCGGTGAAATGAACTTCGTGACAGGTTATTTTCAGCGTGAATCGTGTCCTGTAATTGACGGAGGGAGAGGGGAAATCCATCACGTTTCCCTTAAATAAAATGGGGTGAACCGGGTTCTCAGGAGTCTTCTCACCTTTGGCAAAGAGAGAAAGACACCACAGGCAAAAGTGACACTCCCTTAACTGAGGCAGCGGGCATGCCTCTTTCGCCACAGCAACTTTTGATTGACCGCCAGCGTTTTATATGCTATTATAATTGAAAATAGTTTTCATTTATCACCCAGATGAAACTCACGGCGAACAGGATTGCCGGCATACTGCGAGAGCACGGCTATAAGCTCACCCCACAGCGCCATGCCGTGCTTGACGTCATCGCCCACACTCAAGGCCACCTCACCCCGGAAGCCATCCATGAAAAGGTGCTGGTTCACAAGCCCGGAGTGGGGCTGGTTACCGTTTACCGCACCCTCACCATACTGGCTGAGCTCGGCCTGGTCTGCCGCGTGCACGGTGGCGTCAACTGCCGTAGTTACCTCATGCGCCGTCCTACCGGACACCACCATCATTTAATCTGTTCCCGGTGTGGCAGAGTCGTAGATTTCACGGGATGCTCGCTAACTGAGCTGGAACAGAGGCTTTCTCAAGAAACCAGTTTTGATATTAACGGGCATCTGCTTGAGTTCTACGGGCTCTGTCCTGACTGCCGTCCAATCATCACATAAAAGCTACAGTATCAATACATGGGTGAAATTCTCCACTACATTGAAAACAATTACCAGTTGCAAGTACATATGACAGAAATTGCTTTTCAAATCGGACCCTTAACAGTCGGCTGGTACGGCATCATGATTGCCATCGGCGTTCTATCGGCGATAGGTATTGCTTTTATTGAAGCGAAGAGATGCGGGGAGAATACGGGACATATTGTCAACATAGCGCTATTAGTCATCCCCATGGGTGCTATTGGCGCCCGCTTGTATCACGTCATTGACCAGTGGGATTACTATCTGCAAAACCCCGGTCTGATTATCGGCGGCCGCGGGTTAGGCATCTTCGGAGCGATTATCGGCGGAGCACTGGGGCTGATAATCTATGCCCTCTGGAAAAAGCTCAGCACTCTGCGCTGGCTGGATATCATCGCCCCTGGGGTGATACTGGCACAAGCCATCGGGCGCTGGGGTAATTTTTTCAATCAGGAGCTTTACGGTTATCCCACGGACTTGCCCTGGGCAATTTATATTGACCCGGCACACAGGCTCCCCGGTTATGAGAGCTACAGCCATTTTCATCCCCTGTTTCTTTATGAATCACTCTGGAACCTGCTGGGTTTCTTTGTCCTCATGTCGCTGGGACGCAAGCTCCACAGCCGGCTCCGCGATGGAGACATATTCACACTGTACGTTATCTGGTACGGCATCGGGCGCTTCTTCCTGGAAGGGTTGAAGCCTGATGTCTGGACACTCGGAGGTATTCCGACCGCCCGCTGGATTACCGGCCTGGCCGTTCTGGCATCTATTGTTGTAATCATCATCCGGCACTATAAATATCGCGAGGAGTTAAAATAAATGAAACACTTTCTGTCCACTAGATTGCTCTCAATGTTCTTAATGCTATTGGCAACGGCTTCAATGATGATTGCCGTAACAGCCTGCGCCAGTGAGGCTGGTAAAACTGATAAAATCGGCGTGGTGGTCAGCATTCTGCCGCAGGCGGAGTTCGTGGAACGGGTAGGCGGCGACAGAGTTGATGTTACCGTCATGGTGCCACCGGGCGCTGACCCCCATACCTATGAAGTCCGTCCGGCTCAGATGACACGGCTGGCACAGGCTAAAATGTATGCCAAGGTCGGCTCCCCGGTGGAATTTGAGCTTGCCTGGATGGACAAGCTGATTGCCCAGAATAAGGAGATGCTCGTCGTGGATTGCTCAAAAGGAGTCCAGTTGATGGAAATCACCGGGCATGCACACGAGCACGAACATGAAGCCGAAAGCCAACATGAAAACGAACATGAGGGACTTGACCCCCACATCTGGCTATCTCTTGCCAATGCCCGCATTATGGTGCAGAATATCTATGAGGGGCTGGCGCAGGTTGACCCGGCACACAGAGACTACTACCAGCAGAACCGAGATGCCTACATACAGGAACTAGCTGAGCTGGACAATGCTATCAGGCAGAGTCTGGCAGAGGTCACCAACAGGAAGTTCATCGTCTATCACCCGTTTCTGGGCTACTTTGCGCGGGACTATAACTTGCAACAGATAGCCATAGAACAGGAGGGCAAAGAACCCACCGCCGCTTACCTTGCCCGCCTCATCACGGAGGCAAAAGAGCAGGGAATAAAAGCGGTATTCATTTCACCGCAGTTCAGCACTAAAAGCGCCGAGCTTATCGCTAAAGAAATCGGTGGGCAGGTGGTGACGCTTGACCCGCTGGCTAAGGATTACAGCGCCAATATGAAACGTATTGAAACCACATTACGAGAGGCATTGCGCTAGCGTGGCAACGCAGGAGATTGTCAGACTGGAAGACGTCTGGGTGCGTTACAACGGCACCCCGGTGCTGGAAGGAATTACCCTCTCCATCCTGGAGCATGATTTTCTGGGCATCATCGGTCCCAACGGCGGCGGCAAGACCACCCTGCTCAAAGTCATCCTCGGGCTGATAAAGCCACAACACGGCACGGTGCTGGTGCTCGGCAAGCCGCCGGAGCAGAGCCGCCGTTACATCGGCTACGTGCCGCAGTATTTCCTCTTTGACCGCAGTTTTCCGGCAAACGTCCTTGAGGTGGTGCTCATGGGACGCTACGGCAGGACAGGACCGTTCCACAGATACAGCCAGGAGGATGTGCACGCCGCGGAACAGGCGCTGGCGCGCATGGGCATGCTGAGCTTTCGTGACAGGCAGATTGGCGCCCTCTCTGGCGGCCAGCAACAGCGTGTCTTCATCGCCCGGGCGCTGGTCGCTGAGCCGAAGCTCCTCCTGCTGGACGAGCCCATGGCGAGCGTCGCCCAGGATGTCCAGACAGAATTCTATGAGCTTCTTGACGACCTCAAAAAGACCATCACCATCGTCATGGTGTCTCACGATATCGGCGCTATCTCAGTCTATGTTGATAAAATCGCCTGCCTGAACAGCCAGCTCTGCTACCACGGGTCAAAGGAGATTTCCGCCGAGGTGCTGGAAGCCACGTATAAGTGCCCCGTCCAGCTCATTGCCCACGGCACCGTCCCCCACCGCGTCCTCAAGGAGCATTAGCCCATGCTTGAAGCCCTCCAGTATGAGTTCATGCGCCATGCCCTCATCGCCGGTCTGCTGGCGGCGGTTGCCTGCGGCATCGTGGGGGTCTACGTGGTGGTCAAGCGGGTGGTCTCCCTCAGCGGCAGTATCGCCCACGCATCGTTTGGCGGCATCGGGCTGGGCTACTTTCTGGGCATCAGCCCCATCCTCGGCGCCACCTTCTTTGCCCTCGCCTCTGCCCTCACCATGGGATTGGTCATCCGCCGCACCAGGCTTCCGGAGGATACCGTCATCGGCATCCTGTGGGCAATCGGCATGGCGCTGGGCATCATCTTCATCGGACTCACGCCCGGGTATGCCCCGGACCTCATGAGCTACCTCTTCGGCAATATCCTCACTGTCCCTTTCTCGGATATCCTGCTCATGCTCCTCCTTGATGTCATCATCATTGGCGTCGTGATAACTCTTTACAAGGAGTTCCTCCTGCTCTCCTTTGATGAAGAGTTCGGCACAGTGGTGGGCATGCCGGTGGAAAGGCTTTACCTGCTCCTGCTGGGCATCATCGCCCTGACGGTGGTGGTGCTCATCCGCGTGGTGGGCATGATTCTGGTCATCGCCCTGCTCACCTTCCCGGCGGCGATGGCGCGACAGTTCACCCACAGCATGAAAAAGATGATGGTGCTGGCGACTGTCTTCGGCATGGCGTTCACCTTCGGCGGACTGTGGCTTTCGTTTGCGCTCAACCTGGCGTCCGGCGCCACCATCATCCTCCTGAGCGGTCTGGCGCTTCTCTGCTCATTTGCCCTCACTGGATTGCGGAAAAAGTCCGATAAATAGTCAAACAGTCCCCGGCTCCGGAGAATACTTCATCAGCCCGTACTGTCCACAAATAGGCTAACAGTACCAATTTCATTCTTCAGATGTATTGACTATATGACTCTAAAGACGTAGCATAGTGCCATAAGGCAAGAAAAAGCCAGAATGAGCACAAATACGATTCCCGTAATAAATCTCTTACACCAGCGCAACTCAGACGGATGGATTCTGGGGGCAAATAATATGAATACCCCAAAGGTCCTCATTGTGGATGATGATGCATCAATCGTCAAGTTCATCCAGGCTAACCTGAAGGCTGATGGCTATGAAACGTTAGCCGCCGCAGACGGCGAGACAGCCATCCAGATGATTGAAAAAGAACTGCCAGACCTCGTCCTGCT
>Ga0185342_1000274_pt1 | contig 28577 bp, 22 predicted proteins | sample ConPoolayeEmetaG_FD_128045 | JGI IMG/M metagenome (GOLD analysis project Ga0185342, IMG submission 128045) | Hot spring microbial mat communities from California, USA to study Microbial Dark Matter (Phase II) - Cone Pool mat layer E metaG... ... | reverse complement strand
CCTTGTCCTAACCTCGGCCCTGGCTTGGAATTATCTTCTTGCTCAGGCCAGCCGCTGAGGATGATGGCCTTTTTGGGCTGGAGACGATTCTTCAGGTTAAGCAGCCCAAGAGACTGGCTTCCTTTAGCTGCCCTGGCCCCAACTCGCGCCTGAGCTACCCAAGCTATTGTTATATCATCGCTGAACCTTGAGCTGAATTGGCTCGAAGAGCGAATCGCAGCCACCAACAAAGCCGCAAATATTTTGTCGCCTAAGCAATAGCCGCTTAACCGACGCGACCCCAAGAAGGTCAGACTCCTTTCTCGAGTTACCGCGTCCAGTTTTTCTATTCCTTTGGCTTTGACTTCGGCTTCACTCTTAGCGCCCACATCAATATAAATATCTTCGAGGGTAGCCCCTCGCTCCAACTGCTCCCTTTTTTCCCGGGACAAGATGTGCACTGCTGGCTGAGCCACTATTCCGGGTAAAGGTCCTTTTTTGGTCCAGATAACTACGCCATGTCCTACAAGGAAGCTCTCAAAGAGGCGGTGAGGTGGGTTTACAGCCCGGTCCAGCCGTAAATAACCATCAGGAGTTATGCCGCTAACAAAAAAGCCTAATTCATCCACCGGCGCCGCCACCAAGCAACCCGCTGAGGGGTTTTTGGCTGGAATAAAAAGGCTGCCTAAGCTATCCCTCTCTTTCGGCCAGCTGGATGGAAGAAACGATGGCACATGGTCAAGCAAAGGTCTTTCATAGCCAGGAGGCGAGCCAAGAGAATAAATTGATTCTAATAAAGGCTTCCATTCCTGGCTTAAAGCTAAGCTAAAACAGATAAAAAATAGAGCCCAAAAGGCGGCCATAGAAAGCCTGATTCTCATTCCAACCTCCCCTAAAAATTTCTGGTCAATTCAAACCAAATCCATTCTCTATGGGTTCCAGCCAAAATTTTAGATCGAATTGTTTCTTCGGGGCCGATAAATCTTTTCGACCGCGTGGTTAAATTAAAAAAAAGATGATAGTAGGCGATGGAATGGTTGCTTCTTAGATTTTTTATTATTTCCGCCATAATTTTAAGGCAATTAAGAAAACCCAGCTCTGAATTTCAATTTTTTTTCTATGACTCTTCCTCGTTGTCTCGCTTCTTCTTTTTCTCCGCGGCGCCAGCATAAGCCTTCATATATTGAACGCGGAAATAACCCGAGGCGGCTTGAGGGTCGGTATAACTCAGGCTCAATTCTTTCCAGGAAAGCTCGCCTTCAGCCTCGGCCAAGCGAGTATAGCCCTGGCTGGTCAGCCAGCGGTCAACACCATCTACGAGGGAGCGGAGTCCGAGGAAACCGCGCTCGTAAACTAAACGACAGACCTGAATGGCTTTGGCACCAACTAAAATCAATTTTATGGCAGCTTCGGGCGTTGTCACTCCTCCGGAAGCTGCCAGGTCGCATTTAACCCTCTTCGCCAGCAAGCCCACCCAGCGCAAAACCTGAGATAATTGGCCGTGTCCGCGAAAATAATGAACTTGGCGGCGGCTGAGGTTAACTTCACTTTCCAGAAACCAGTTAAAAAGCACTACGCCCTTCGCCCCAGCTTGCTGAAGACGATATACTAAGTGAGGCAGCGCCGTTATCTGGAAAGGAAGCTTAACGGCAACCGGAATGTCAACCGCCTGGCGAGAGGCCGAAACAATATCTTCCATCCTTTTTTCTATGACCTGACTTGATGTCTCCAAGTCAACAGGCAAAGTATAAATATTTAATTCGATGGCGTCAGCACCGGAGGAGGCCAACTGACGAGCCAATTCTGGCCACAAACCCGCCGTCTGACAGTTAAGGCTGGCGATTACGGGGATAGAGACTCTTTTTTTCGCGTTCTCTATCACTCTGAGCATCTCTCCAGGCGCATAGGATAAGAGACCGCGGCTCTGAAGATAATCTCGGGCCTCAGGGAAAATAATTCTTTCCGCCGAATCAATCCCGCCTTCCAACAAAAATTGCTCTTCAAAAATTGATTTAAGAACAACGGCGGCCGCGCCAGCCTCTTCGGCCTTGACGATATTATCTACGGAAGAGGTAAGGTCGCAACTGGAAACGATAATCGGGTTTTTGAGCTCGAGCCCGAGATACTGAGTTCTTAAATCAGCCATCTTTGACCTCCTGGGAAAGAATTTCTTTTTTTAAATTTTCCATTGTCTCTGCGAATCGCTGGGCTAAATTAAGCTCCAAGCGACGCCAACGATAGTTCTCGGGCGGAGGACCGTTATATTCAGAAAGAAACCATTTAATCGTCTTTTTTAGCCATACGGCCAGCGGTGTGGAACGAAAATTAAGGTCTTGTCTGGCTTTATCCACCGTCAAAACCAAAGGCCGACGCCCAGAAAAGGGAGAAATAGAAGTCCCGCAGGGTAGCTCCTCCAGAAAGTGCGAAGAAATATCGATTAGCGCTACTTTTTTCCCCATTATTTTGGCCGCTTCCTGGACAAAAGCCCGCAAGCTCAGGATTTCTTCCATGGCCAGATTATAAGCCTGGCCAAGAGCCTTGGCGTTCATAAGATTGCCCAGGATCGTTTTGACCACATCACCCTGATAAACATGGGTGGAGACGTTCAACCCAGCGTCAGGCAAAAGAAGCGGTCCGCCATCGGTCAATCGGAGGAAATAAGAATAGGCCCGTAAGGTATAATCTCTTTCGCCGATGACCACGGGCAGCCGAAATATGGTCACCGGAAAGCCCCGCGACTCATAAGCTTCTCTTAAAACGAGTTCGCAGTCACGCTTATTAGTTCCGTATAACCACAAACCGTCATGGGATACTGGATGAAGGAGGATTTCCCGGTCAAAATCACTTTCGCGCAGAGGACAGGGAAAATCGCGGGTAACAATATAGACGGCCGCGGTGCTAATATGAATAAAGTGACCTACTCGACCAGAAAAGATATTAACCGCTTGGCGGCTATCTTCTCCGCGATAAGCAATCATATCGACGACAACCTCAAACTCTAACCCCTTAAGCTTGGTTCGAAACTCGTGGGGCTCGTTTCGGTCGCCGTGGATGCGCTCGACCGAAGAGCCAAAATCGTCGGGCGTTTGTCCGCGGTTAAACAGCGTGACTTCGTGTCCCTGCCCAAGAAGCTCTCGAACCAAATGATACCCTAAGAACCTTGTGCCGCCGATTACCAGAACTCGCATCTTCTAATCCACTATTTTCCCGGGATTAAGAATTCCCTTGGGGTCAAAAATCTTTTTGACTTGTTTCATCAAGTCCAACTGGGCCTTTTCGGTAAACCTAAGCAGCTCTGCTTTCTTAATCACGCCGATACCATGTTCGCCGGAAATAACCCCGCCCCGTTTTAACCCATCCTCATAGAGGCTCTCCTTTACTTCCTTAGCCTTTTCCCTCCACTCCGCTTCGGCCAAGGGAATTAGTTTACCTTCCTGACGGCTAACGCGAGTAATGTGCGTATGGACATTCCCGTCTCCGGCATGACCAAAAGTGGGTAACCAGAGAGACATTTCTTGCTCGACTTCTTTCACTCGGCGCACATGATTAGCAATCTCCGAGCGAGGCAAAGCAATATCCAAAATTTCGACCGTCACTGGCTTTATAGCCTCATATATCTTGCTTCTAATCTCCAAGATTTGCTGTTGTTTGGATTCAGTATCAGCTACCAAGACATCGATGGCGCCATAGGCTAAGCAAAGCTCGGCTACCGACATCGAAAGCCGGTCCAGTTCTTCTTCGGTGGCCGCTTCCAGGATGACCAGGAGGTCGGTCTCGCCAACCCGCGATGGCCAGGTTTTTTTTAGGAATTCTTCTGTTATGGAAATGACATCCTTTTCGACGAATTCAATCGCTAAGGGGAGAATTTTCTCCTGAATAAGGGCAGGAACGGTGTCAATAGCTTTTCGTAAGTCATCATAGGGAACGACCAGCGACCGGCTAAAACGGGGAGCGGGGAGGAGCTGAATTATCGCTCGAGTAATAATTCCTAAGGTTCCTTCGGAGCCGATGAAAAGATGCATCAAGTTATAACCACTGCTGCTCTTCACAATCTTGCCGCCGAGATGGATGACTTCACCTGAAGCCAGAACCACCTCCAGCCCGCGGACATAGTTACGAATCCCGCCGTACTTCACCGCCCGACTGCCGCCGGCATTGGTAGCAATTAAGCCCCCAATCTGGGCACTCTCGTCTCCAGGATGAGGCGGAAAAGCCAGGCCGGCTTCCTGGGCAGCCGAAATAAAATCGGCCAAGGTTACGCCCGCCTCAACCCAAGCCATCTGGTTGACTTTATCCACCTCCAAGACGCGATTCATCTTTTCTAAGGAGAGGACAATTCCTCCCCTAAGGGGAATACAGCCACCAGAAAGTCCCGTGCCACCGCCGCGGGGCGTAACCGGGATTCCCGCTTCATCAGCTAACTTGAGCAGCGCGGCCACTGCCTCCGTAGAAACGGGTGTTACAACTACTTCGGGGAGACGCCGCCATTCAATCTGGGTGGATTCGTCATGACTATAATCAATAAATCTTTCCTGGTCGCTTAAGACATTATTTTTGCCCACAACTGCCTCGACCTGAGCCAAAATCTGACTCCAACCGCGTTCAGCTCCTTTTTCCATCGGTCCACTCCCACTGATTAATTATCTTTTTATATTGCTCCGATAGGAAAAATATAATTTCTCGGGCCATTTTTCTCGCTAAAAAACTATTCTTTTAATCAGATAAAATATTGATGGAAAAAAGCATTTCTATTTAAAAGCCGCGAGCAAACATAGCCCAAAACTTATTGCCTAACTCCCAGTATTTCTGGATCGCTGCCCGGGCAAAATCGTTGGTATATTGGGTAAGATAAGCCTTAGACTTGGCGGTCGCTTCCTCGGCCGGCAAGGTCTTGTAGAACTGCTGCACTCTTTTTTCGATGTCAGGCAGCTCTTCGAAGGCTCGCTCCTCAAATTCTTTAATCGCCGTCTCGATGAACCGGCTGGCCTCGCCCCAGCGCACCGTGGCCAAACGATTGGCCCGCCGGAAGGCCCAGGCGGCTGAATCTGGCCGGAATTCGTGCTGGGAACAAATTTCAAAACTCGCGGGAAGCTCGCCAACTCCAGCGAAAATAGGAATGCGGGCACTTTGACCCGGGTTATCGAAGGCAAACCAGCAAACCGCACCCACTGGGTCTGGCAACCATCCCCGACACTGAATAACGTGGGCGTAAGCACAAGCAGCAATGGCAATCGGTCTCTGGTATTCAATAACCCCAGGTTTGAGCGTGTTGAGAAGGGCCATCAGGTCTCGAGACATCCAGGGATTGGCTACCGGACTTTTGACCATCTCGCCGGAGCGCGGGTCTTTAACCAACAAGTTCTTGGTCATATCAAATTCCGTCCCCGCATAAGTCTCGCGGTAAAGTTTTAGGATATCACGAACTGAAACCTTCTTTTCTGGCTTAATGGAAAAAGGCAAGGCTTCATCTTCCAAGGAAATCTTGAGCGACGGGGCCAGAGTTTTAAAGATAAAATATTCTCTGATACCAAAGGGCTTGCGGCCGCTATAGGCTTCCCAGAAGCGGAAGGGCTTGCCGCTCGCGGGGTCCCACCAACCCTTTTCCACCGCCAAGGAAATAACGTTATCCGAGGCCATAAAATTATTGGGGTCGTTGAGATTAATTTCGCCGATGCGGGGAATATTGGCCGAAACGCCAATATGGTCATCAGGAATGCGCACGGCCGCCCAAACTGCGCCCTTTTTATCCAGGCCGGTGCCAAAAATCTCGAAATGCCAGACCTCCTTGGGGTCAGCAATAGTCAAGCACTCGCCGTTATCGCCATAACCATAGGTCTTGACTAACTCGCCAGCCAGCTTGATTGCCTCCCGAGCTGTCCGGCAACGCTGCAACATGATTCTTTCCAGTTCCTCGATAACAAACAGGCCTTCGGGATTATAAAGCTGACGCCGGCCGCCGATGGTTGTTTCACCTATGGCTAACTGGTATTCATTGAGACAAGGATAAGCTGTGTTCAAATAAGCAAAAGTCTCCTCCACTTCCGGAATTTCCCCGCGCAGCGAAACATTCCTCGTGTCCCAGGGAGTCTCAGTATGCATCAGGCCGGAATATATCTTAGTTGTAGCGCCCGCCGGATTCTTTTTCCGGGAAACAAGATTAAGCCAGTTACGATAATTACCGTCGCAAGAATGAGCAGTAATGACTGATCCATCCACCGTGGCTAACCGGCCAGCCATGATGCTGGTACAGCTAAGCTCTTCTTCCCAGTTAGCCCAATCCTTGGAGCTGGCTGGAGCCGAAAAAATAAGGCCGATAATAGCCAGCCACGAAAAAAGGAAACTTATAATAAGCCCTTGTCTTCTTTTAATGCCCACGACAAGCCTCCTCGAGTAAAATCATTTTGCCAGGTGAGCTAATTATGGATGGCTCATTCAGAACTGTCAACCTAAAAACCTAAAGCCCGACCAGCTACCGGCGCCCAAAAAGGAGAGGCCAGAGAACATCTTGTTTTCATTCACTTTCCTTCGCTGGAATTAGGGTTCAATTTTATTTGGCGAGGATAAAACAGAATGACTTGCGTCTTTCCCCGGTATTCTTCAATTAAGCCAAAGACAATCAATTCATCTCCAGGTTTTACTTTTTCTAAAACAGAAAAGAGGGGCCGCCGTTCCTTAGGGATAAAAACCTGAAAATCCCCCGAACGGGAAATAAGGAGAGTGTAATTTCTTTCGGTGCGGAGTGAGTCACAGATAAAACGAACCGCCTGAACCTCGCCCAAATGGTTTTGAATTATTTTATCCTGCAGCGGCGGTGGCCAATTCTCCTGCCACTTCCCTTTTCTTTCGCGTTTAGCTTGAGCCTCAGCTTGCTGGAGTCGAGCCCTGATTTCCGGTCGAAGCGAAGTAGATGAGAAATAATCAGCCAAACCCTCCCGAATTATGAGCTCGTTGAACAAGATTTTATTATCGAGCCAGACATAGGCTAAGAGCCGGCCGTAACGATCCTGTCTTTCGGCTTCAAAGCCGAGCAAGACTGATTTTTGATAAAGATAAAAATAACTAAAGCGACGGGCTAACCTGGCCCAAAGGTCAACTTCCTCATGGGGGTCACCGACCTCTGCCGTATCTACCCCCAGAAGCCGAACTCTTTTCTCGCCTCCCCTAAGTTTAACTCTAAAGGTATCTCCATCATAAACATAGCTCACTAACCCTGATTGATTAGCAAAGGAATTTTCCTTAACGGAAGGAAACCGAAACGAACGTGCGGTATAAAAAGCCGGTATCAGAAGCAATAAGAAATAAATTAACGAACGTAGCGAAAATATTCTCTTCCTTCGGCGCCGCAACTGAAACCACCTGTCAGAAAGCTAAGGTCGATTCGCCCTTTTTTAAAACAGAACTTTAAGCTCCGCTCTCAACGGACTCTCATTCCATCAATATGCCTTCTTTATATCAACATCCTTTGCCCGCGGAAAAATTCAATCGATAGCTCGGTGGGCAGCTAAAGTCTTTTCCCTCGCTCAAAGGACGATACCTTTTGGGAGAAGACTAAGTAGCTGGAGTTTTTATCCATATATTAAGCATATTAATCCCTTAGTTTACCGAGGCCCCAGTAATTTATTAAAAAAACTATTTAAATACAATAGCGGACTTCATCTTTAACCAGCTTTTTTACCGCTTCTACGATATGACGGGAGCTTAGGCCATAAAGGTCAAGAAGTTCCTGGGGTTTGCCAGAGCGCGGGATATCCTTGACCGCTAAATGAACTAACTTGGCCTGACCAGATAGGGCCATGGCCACGGCCTCCCCTAAACCTCCCCAGGCAAAATGGTCCTCGACGATAACTGCATTCCCCTTAGTCTCGCCCACGTGAGAACGCAACCCCGCTTCATCCAGGGGTTTAATAGAGTAGGCATCAACTACTCTTATATTTAGGCCTTCCTTTTTCAACTCCTCATAGGCATTTAAAGCTTCGAAAACTGTAATACCGGCCGCAATAACTGTTGCCACGTCGTTATCACTTCGCCGCAAGACTTTAGACCCGCCAAGAGGGAACTTTTCTTGAGGCGAATAAAGCAGCGGCGTAGCAGGCCGAGTTGCCCGCAAATAAGCCAGGCCCTTATATTTGGCCATGGCTTCGACACAAGCCTCAGTAGAGACAGCATCGCAAGGATAAAGAACAACACAACCCGGGATAGACCGAAACATAGCCAGGTCTTCCAGACCCATCTGAGAAGGCCCATCCTCACCGATGCTTACTCCGACATGAGAGCCGCAGAATTTAATATTAGAAAAAGAATAACCAGCCATACGGACCTGGTCGTGGGCTCGAGTCAAAAAAGCCGCAAAAGTAGCCACAAAAGGCAGAAAGCCTTTGGCTGCTAACCCCATTGCCATCCCGACCATGTTCTGCTCAGCAATAAAGGATTGAAATGACCTTTCAGGAAAATGGGCAAAGAATTTTTCGGCATAGGTAGAATTCTTGACGTCGCCGTCCAAGGCAATAACTCCCTCATGAACCCGACCTAAGGAAAGCAAGGCCTGGCCATAGGCGAAACGGGTAGCTGTTTTCTCTTGATAATTAGAGCGCTTGAACCGAAACCTGCGTTTCAAGGAGGGTGATGGAAGCGGCTTTCGCTGTCTAACCAACTTAGCGGCCTTAACTTGCGGCATCGGCCCTAACTCGGCCAGAGCTTTTTCCAATTCATCGGGCTTGAGAGGCTTGCCATGCCAACCGTTTTTATCTTCAAGAAAAGAAACTCCCTTACCCTTGATGGTTCGAGCTAAGATAACGGCTGGGCCGCCACAACTTCTGGCGGCTTTAATCGCTTTTAATAGAGCTCCAATATCGTGACCGTCTACTGTCCAAACTTGCCAGCCAAAGGCCCGAAATTTCTTCTCGTAAGCTTTCAAATCATGGCCATGCATGGTGGGGTCGGATTGTCCTAAGCGGTTGATGTCCACTATAGCAATCAGATTTTTCAACCGAGCCAGGCGAGCAGCATTAGCCGCTTCCCAGACAGCCCCTTCCGCACACTCTCCGTCTCCCATTATGACATAAACAAGACCAGGTGAGCGGCCTAACTTCATGGCCCAGGCCAGGCCAACGCCGACAGACAGTCCCTGCCCCAAGGAGCCTGTGGCCGCTTTTACCCAAGGCATGCGCGGCGTGGGATGACCTTCCAGTTCAGAAGTAACCAGGCGCAGCGTCTCCAGTTTCTCTAAGGGAATTGCTCCAGCTTCGGCGTAAGCCGCCCAAAGGATTGGCGCGGCATGCCCTTTGGAAAGGACTAACTCATCATTAGCCCAATCAAAAGGGTTGCGGGGATTAAACCTCATTTCCTGGAAAAAAAGACAAGCCATCATCTCGGCCATCGATAAACAGGTCGTAGGGTGACCGCTCCCAGCCTTGGTGGTCATTTTAAGGCTATGAATTCTGAGTCGAGTAGCAATCTTAGCCAACGTCTGAATCTTCTCCATAGCGCCTCCTCTTTAGCTCATCCTCCATGAATTTCCCATTATAATCTTTGACCTGGTCTCGCTCAATCCCTAAGATTAAACGCGCTAAAAATAATTAAATCCAGTTCAGGCCAAAAAATTATTAGCATTTAGAGGCTCTCGCCAAGAACACTGCAGGAAGGCTAAAACCTTCCCTGGTTGCTTCCGCCATGACCCGCTTTTCTTTCCATTTAGCCCCGATAAAATAAGATGGTTCTTTTGGTACTTATGTAGGTAGCATAGAGAATTAAAGGTACCAGAAGGCTCAGAGGGCGCCTTTCGATGGGGAGTTTTTGAAGAAACTGTCTTGGGTCGTTCTCGTATCATATTGATATTCATCTAATTAGCTTCATGGAGAATAAACTCGGCCGAGGCAAATTCACTAATAGGTGCATTGAAATATCTTCTTTTTGCGCACGGGAAAGTCGGATAAACCAATAAAAAAGAACTTTAAAACAGATTATGGAATTCGGTTCATTCTCCTTGCGAAGACTATCTTAGAGCTCCAGAGAACAAGAAAATGTCTTTAAAAAGTTAGGGCTGGCCCTTCGCCAAACAACTAAAATTTATAAAATTAATTAGGTCTTAAAACCAATTTTTTATTCGCCAATCTTGGCCAAAAGCCCCTTTTCTCTTACTACTTTGAAAACATGATGGTAGTAAAGAAAAGCTAAAAGAAGATATAAGCCGTCGATTAAAAAGCAGAAAACCAAATTTTTGAGAGGAACTTGTCCGTTGACAATCACTGACCTCATCCCTTCAAAGATATAAGAAGAGGGAACAAGTTGGGCTATTTTTTGGAGCCAACCTGGCAGTATCGAAACCGGATAAAAGACGGCCGAAACTGGTTGAAAAAGAAAGGCCAACCCCCAGGCCAAAACCTCTGCCTGTTGTCCAAAGCGAAGAATCAGCGAAAGAGTAAAGAGGCCAATCGCCCAACCCATGGCGACAAGGCCTAAAATAAAGCCAAGGAGGGAAAGACCGAGGAGAAAAAAATTAAAGGAATACAGCAGCCAGGCCAAAAACGACATGATGGCTCCGGCCATAATAACTTTGGCGCAGCTAAAAAGCATCAGAGCCAAGATGTATTCGCCAGGCTTGAGAGGACTAACAAACAGGTTGAGGAGATTCCTCGCCCAGATATCTTCCAGAAAAGATACCGATATCCCCTGTTGCGAACGAAAAAGAATATCCCACAAGATAAGAGCCCCAAGAAGAAAGGCGACAAAATTCGGTAAGTTTCGACCATATTTCATAAGATAAAGACTAATAAAACCCCAAACTACCAGGTCCATAAAAGGCCAATAAAAAAGTTCCATCATCCGGCTGAAACTGCGGGGGTAAAGATAAATGTGACGTAAGAAAAGGGCCCAGATTCTATTCATTTTTTACCCGGTTTTATCTCGAGCTATCTTCAAGAAGACTTCTTCTAAATCCTCTCCTCTAAATTTAGTTATTATTTCATCCGGAGTGCCAGTGGCGATGATTCGACCTTGATGTAAAAAAAGAATGCGGTCCGAAATCTGTTCCATCTCCCGCATGTTATGGGAAGTGTAAAGAATGGAGATCCTCTTTTCCTGTTTAATCCTTTTAAGTAGGGCACGCGTCTTATCAGCTATATCCGGGTCAAGGCTGGCCGTGGGCTCATCTAGAAAAAGCACCAAGGGGTCGTTGATTAAAGCTTTGGCCAGGTTGAGCCTGGTAATCTGCCCCGAAGAGAGCGTGCGCACTGGCCGGGAGGCCAGGTCTTCGACCTCAAAAAGAGCCAGGACCTCGCTTATTTTTTTATTCCTATCTTTAATCCCATAAAGCCAGGCAAATACTTGGAGGCTCTCGCGCACGGTCAACGAATAAGGCAAAGCCACATAGCTCGAAGAAAAATTAACTCGAGCTAAGATGCGCGACCGATGCTGCTTGAGGTCTAATCCAAAAATTTTGATAATTCCGCTCGTCGGCGCTGTCAGCCCGAGGAGCAGATGAAGAATCGTGGTTTTGCCCGCACCGTTGGGGCCAAGAATACCGACTATTTCTCCGGGCATAAGGGAGAAGGAGACATCGTTAACCGCTTTGACCGGACCGAATTCCTTGGAAATATGAGAGACTTCAACTACGGGCGAAAACATAGAGATTAAACATAGCGGAAAAAAAGGTCTATTTCAAATATTTAATATATTTGGCTCTTGCTCTTATCAGCCTTTTGGGATAAATATAATCTTCTCTCTTTAGTAATTTTAAGCGTGAGGAGAGAAAAGAGTGAGAGGCGAAAGATACAGTCTCGGCCTTGATTTCGGGACTAACTCAGTCCGAGCCTTGTTAATATGCTTAGGTGAGGGTGAAGAAGTGGCGACGGCGGTTAAGGAGTATGAATCAGGCGAACAGGGAATTATCCTCGACCCTTTGGACCCGAACCTGGCTCGCCAGAACCCAGCTGATTACTTAAAAAGCCTGGAGGCCGTCATCCACGAGCTTCTCGGCGAAGCCAAGGAAAAAAGGCCGCAAATGGATATCCGTCAGATAGTGGGAATTGGCATTGATACCACTGGTTCTACCCCTTTGCCCGTAGACGAAAACGGTGTCCCGCTGGCCTTTTATGAGAAATTCAAGAATAACCCTAATGCTCAAGCCTGGTTATGGAAAGACCATACTTCCACCGCGGAGGCTGAGGAAATAACAAGCTTAGCGACCAAAGAACACCCCGAATATTTAGCCAAGATTGGTGGCCGTTATTCCTCAGAATGGTTCTTTAGCAAAATTCTCCATTGTCTACGCGTTGACCCGGAAGTTTTCAAGGCTACTGCCACCTGGGTGGAATGCTGCGATTTTATTCCGGCGGTTTTGACTGGGACAAGCCCTCGCTGGATTAAAAGGAGTCGCTGTGCCGCTGGACACAAAGCCATGTTTAACGCTCAGTGGGGCGGCCTGCCAGCCAAGGACTTTCTGAGCCGGCTTCATCCCGAACTCGGTGATTTAAGGGACAGGCTTTATGATACTACCTTTACCTCCGATATTGCCGCCGGCGACCTCAGCCCGGAATGGGCTAAAAAGCTCGGCCTTCCCTTAGGCATTCCCGTGGCCGTGGGCGCTTTTGACGCTCATTTAGGCGCTGTCGGTTCTGGGGTGGCGCCAAGGAAGCTAATTAAAATAATCGGTACTTCTACCTGCGATATTACTGTCTGGCCACTTGATTTCCCGTTGGCTGACATTCCCGGTCTTTGCGGTATTGTGGAGGGCTCGGTCTTACCCCATTACTACGGTCTTGAGGCCGGGCAATCAGCTGTCGGCGATATTTTTAACTGGTTTGTAAGCTACATCCAGCCCAAGGGTGAACGCCTCGGTTCCCACGAAGCTTTGACCGAGGCTGCCAGTAAGCTCAAGCCAGGGCAATCGGGTCTTTTAGCTCTTGATTGGAATAACGGAAACCGGACAATTCTGGTCGACCAGCGTCTGACCGGCCTTCTAATTGGCCAAACTTTACAAACGAAACCCGAAGAAATCTACCGGGCTTTAATCGAGGCGACCGCCTTCGGCGCGCTGACCATCATTAACCGGTTCGAAGAATTCGGGGTTAAAGTGGAGGAAGTAATAACCTGCGGCGGGATTGCCGAGAAAAACCCGCTGCTTCTCCAAATCTATGCCGATGTCTTTAACCGCGAGATAAAGATTGCTCGTTCTGCTCAGACCTGCGCCTTAGGTGCCGCCCTGGCGGGGGCTGTGGCCGCGGGCGTAGATAAAGGCGGGTTCAAAGATTTTGAATCGGGTCAGAGCCGCATCTGCGGAAATAAGCCAACCACCTTTAAACCAGACTCAGAAAATCATATCATTTATAATGAGCTTTATCGGCTCTATCGGGAACTCCATGATGCCTTTGGCACAACTCAGTGGCGAGGGTCCCTTTTTCACGTGATGAAAGACCTGATGGCTCTGGCCGAAAAACAAAGGAAAGACCGGTGAAACTTAAAGAGCTGAGAGAAGAGGTTTGGAAAGCTAATCTTCAGCTGGCCGAATATCGTTTAGCTACTCTGACCTGGGGAAACGTTAGCGGCCTGGATTCCCAGCAGGCAGTGGTGGCGATTAAGCCCAGCGGCATCGCCTACGCTGATTTGAGGATAGAAGATATAGTCCTGGTCGACCTGGAAGGCCGGACAATTGACAGCCAGCTACAACCTTCCTCGGACACCCCTACCCATCTTGAGCTCTATCGCTCCTTTCCCGAAATTCGAGGAGTTTGCCACACTCATAGCCCTTATGCCACCATGTTTGCTCAGGCTGGGCGAGAGATCCCCTGTTTGGGAACAACCCATGCCGATTATTTTTTTGGACCAGTGCCCATTACCCGGCAGATTACGCCGCCAGAGGTCGCTGAAAATTACGAGAAAAACACGGGAAAAATTATTGTGGAAAAGATAAAAGGCACCGAGATTATGGCTAACCCCGGCGTGCTTGTGCCGGGTCATGGTGTCTTTACTTGGGGAGAGTCGGCCCAAAAAGCCGTGGAGGTCGCCTTGGTCGTCGAAGAAATCGCCCGGATGGCCTTGGGGACATTGCTTCTTAAGCCTGACCAGCCACCGTTGGCCCCAGAATTGCTGACCAAGCATTACCGCCGCCGCCACGGAAAGGACGCTTATTACGGCCAGAAAAAGAGGAGGTTCTGATGAATAATCTACCTTCTATCCGTCTTGGTATTGTCGCCACCAGCCGGGATTGTTTTCCGGTGGAGCTGGCCCGCAAAAGACGAGCCAACTTGGTCCAAGCCTGTCGTCGAAGAAAAATCCCAGTCCACGAAATCACGACCATCGTTGAAAAAGAAAAAGATGTTATCTCCGCCCTAACGGAAATCAGTCGGTCTCGAGTTAACGCTCTGGTTATATTCCTGGGCAACTTTGGCCCGGAAGGGCCAGAGACTTTGTTAGCTCAAAACTTTAACGGTCCAGTGATGCTCGCCGCGGCGGCTGAAGAGTCTTCACAAGACCTGATTCAAGGACGCGGGGATGCCTACTGTGGTCTTTTAAGCGCCTGTTATAACCTCGGTTTAAGACGAGTAAAAGTTTATCTTCCGGATTACCCGGTGGGAACGGCGGAAGAAGTAGCGGCGATGATCAATGATTTTATTCCGGTAGCTCGAGTTATTTTAGGCGTAAAAAACCTGAAAATTATCACTTTTGGGCCAAGACCTCAGGACTTTTTTACCTGCCATGCCCCTTTACAACCGCTCTTTGACTTAGGAATTGAAGTCATGGAAAATTCCGAGCTCGACTTATACGACCTTTTCCTTCAATCCAAAGATGCGCCGGAAATTAAAGAAGTGGCTGCCGCCATGCGAGAAGAATTAAAGGGAACAAAACCTGACCCTCAGCTGCTCCCCAAGTTAGCTCAATACGAAGTTGCGCTGCGGCGGTTTATTGACCAGAATCGAGGGACGGCCAGTTATGTCGTCTTAGCTAATAAATGCTGGCCGGCCTTTGAACCTTATTTTGGGTTTGTGCCTTGTTATGTCAACTCCAGATTAGCGACGGAAGGAATTCCCGTCGCCTGCGAAGTAGATATTTATGGAGCTCTCAGTGAATACATGGCCGCTTGTGCCTCTCAACTGCCAGTGACTCTCCTGGATATCAATAACACTGTTCCCCGTGACCTCTGGGAGGCAGAAAAAGAAAAAATCGGCGCTTACAAAACCACCGACCTTTTTATGGGGTTTCATTGTGGTAATACCCCTAACTCCTGCCTGGTAGGAGGAGAACTGCGGTATCAATTGATCATGAATCGACTGCTGGAGGGAGGGCAAAAACCCGATGTCACTCGAGGCACCTTGGAAGGACGGATAAAACCCGGCCCCATTACCCTTTTTCGCCTCCAGGCAACCCCTGAAACCTGGCTTCAAGCCTATGTAGCTGAGGGTGAAGTCCTCGATATCGACCCTAAAACCTTTGGCGGAGTGGGAGTTTTTGCCGTCAAAGAAATGGGACGTTTCTACCGCTACGTCCTGCTTGAAAAGCAGTTTCCCCACCACACCGCTGTCGCCTTCCAGGCTGTCGGTCGACCACTTTTTGCGGCCTTAAAAGTCCTGGGAATTGACGACATTAGCTTTAACCAGCCCGCCTCGATGCTTTATCCTTCGGAAAACCCCTTTTCTGGTTACCTTTTTTAAGAGCGAGAAATAACTCTTGACCTAAGCACTAATTAAAAAGGCAAAAAATAGCATGAATCTCACGCGATCGCGAAAATTCGCCGGTTATCTTGAAGGCTGGTTATCTGTGGTCATCAACACGGCGCTCTTTGGGGCTAAATTACTGGTTGGCCGGAGTATCGGCTCCGTGGCCATGGTGGCCGATGCCTGGCATACCCTTTCTGACTCCTTTACCTCTATCCTGGTCATCCTGGGTTTTTGGTTTTCCGCCCGGCCAGCCGACGACCGCCACAACTTTGGCCATGGTCGAGCTGAAGCTATTGGCTCCATCATTATCGGCACGCTTCTGGCTGTCGTCGGGGTCAATTTTTTTAAAGATTCTCTCCACCGGCTTATCCATCATCAGGCCACTTCTTTTTCCCGCCTGGCTATTTTAATCTTTTTTTTGGCCGCCATCCTGAAGGAGGGCTTAGCTTTTTTCTCGTTCTATCTGGGGAAAAAGATAAATTCAGCTTCCTTAGTGGCTGATGCCTGGCATCATCGCAGCGATTCCATTGCTTCGGCCTTGATTGTTGTGGCCGCGACTTTTGGTAATAAATTTTGGTGGATGGATGGAGTTCTTGGCCTGGGGATAAGCGGCCTAATTCTCTTTGCTGCGGTCAGCATCCTCCGTCGTTCTGTTAGCTACCTTTTAGGCGAGTCTCCCTCTTCAAGCCTTGAAGCCAGGATAAAAGAAACAATTCTGGAAGCCGATAATCGGTTAAGGTCCGTACACCATCTGCACCTCCATGAATATGGCGAGCACCGAGAGCTCACCGTTCATGTTCGTCTTCCGGCAGAAATGAATTTAGACGAGGCTCATGCCATCGCCTCCCAAGTAGAAAAAAATCTTAAGGAAAAGCTGGATTTAGAATCGACCATCCACTTAGAGCCAGGCCATTCTCTGGCTGACGGGACGCAAGAAAAAAAGGGCCAAGAAGAAAAAGAACCAAAGGCCAAGAATGATCAAGAAGATTAGAGAGAAAAAGAAGGAAAGGCCGCTGATAATCAATCAATTCTGAGGTTGCCCATCAGAGCAAAATCGGCGGTTCCTTGGGTAAGGTGCCTCGATAAAGACTGAGGGCGTAATGGTCAGTCATTCCCGCCACAAAATCAGCCACCCGCCGCTCCAATGAATCTTCTTTTGGGTATGGCTTAACGTAAGGGTCGGGTTGTTTTAAAATCATCGCAAAGAGTTCGACCAAAATTCGCTTTGCTTTCTCAATTTCGCCCCGGACGTAGGGGCTGGTATAAACCCGGTCATAAAGGAAATCCCGCAGCTTAATCACGGCCGCCATCATTTCTGAACTCATGGCAATTCTTTCCAGGTCGCAGGCTAAGGATTCGCGCACCACATCCATGACCATCCGGTCTATTCTCGTCGCCGGCCAGCGACCGAGGAGTTTAACCAGCTCAGCCGGAATATCCTTTTCCCTAAGAACTCCAGCCCGGAGGGCGTCATCAATATCATGGTTAACATAAGCAATGACGTCGCTTATCCGCACTATCTGGCCTTCAAGAGTTAGCGGCATGTCGCCCTTTCGCCGGGAGAGAATTTCCCCTCTTCCCTTGGAATGCTTAAGAATACCGTCCCTAACTTCGAAAGTCAGGTTTAAGCCTTTTCCTTCGTATTCCAGTTTATCTACAACGCGCAGACTTTGTTCATAATGACTAAAACCGCCCTCCACCAGTTCAGCTAAGGTTTCCTCGCCCGCGTGGCCAAAGGGGGTATGACCAAGGTCGTGCCCCAAAGCAATGGCTTCGGTTAAATCTTCGTTGAGCCTTAGAGCGCGAGCAATAGTCCGGGCTATCTGAGAAACCTCGAGGGTATGGGTAAGACGGGTTCGGTAGTGGTCGCCAAAGGGGGCCAAAAAAACTTGAGTCTTGTGTTTCAGACGGCGAAAAGATTTGCAATGAATGATGCGGTCGCGGTCTCGCTGAAAGGCAGTACGAAGAGGGTGGAGCGCTTCGGGCCGCAGGCGGCCCCGGCTGGCGGAACTGAGGCAGGCGCGAGGATGAAGCGTTTGTTTTTCAATTTCTTCTATCTTCTCCCGGATATGAAGCTCAGGTCTTTCCATCTTGGCGATTAGGCTAAAGGCCAGGGCTCGTTCTTTTGAACTCGTTCGATTAAATTGCGGGGAACGGGAAAATTAATTTCCTGGCGGTGGGAAAGCTCCATCCTTTCCGTCACCATTCGCAGCGAGGCCTCTAATCCCAGTCGATTCATCATGGTAAACGGTCCTTCCGGCCAGCTAAAAGCTAATTGACAAAGCCGGTCGCAGACAGGCGGGTCAAGAAGGCCAGCCTGAACAACCTCAGAGGCGGTCATAAAAGCAACTGCCTGAAAGCGTTGCCGAGCCAACTCAAGCACTAAGGGATAAGGAGAAGGCGGCGGCGTTACCCCTTCTTTTTTTAAAAAAGTCGCCAGAGCCTTCCCCCCTTCACGGCCGATTAAGTCTCGTAACGGCGCTGGAAGGGCAAAAAAATTATCATAGGCCGCAACCAAAGCTTCAGAGATAGCCGGACCCTGCGAAAAAGAAAGGGCGGTAGCCAAGGTTGTTTCTGGGCCGATAAACTGGAGCAGGGAAAGCAAGCCAAAGGAGGTGGAAAAGGCTAAACGGCTGGCCTCGTCAATCAAATTAGCCGGGTAGCCTTCTTCTACCAATCTCAACGCTTCCAGGACCAGGCCCACAAAAATTATGTTCGCCGCTCCACCTTGGCGATAAACTTTAAGCGGAATCACCTGACGGCGAGCCCGCTGCAAAATTTCTAAGGTTGTTTCCTTGGCTTGGGAGGAAGTAGGAGGAAGGGAACTATACTCAACAGTCCTGTTTTTTTGGGCCGGATAGAAAAAATGCGTCCAGACAATTCTTTCAGGATTAGTCAGACCAGACGTTAAGGCCTCAGCATTAAGAGAAGAAGTGTTAGTCGCCAAAGCCACCGAAGGGGGAAAAAGTGAGTCGAGTTCAGCCAACAGATTTTTTTTCGCCTCAAAAACTTCGCTGATAGCTTCAATTACCAATTTGATTTCGTCGTCCTGGCTCAAATTTTCTCCGCGAACTATCCCCTTCACCCGGCTTTTTATTTGCGCCGCCTCCTCCATATTGAAGACCCCTTTCGCTACGCCTTCCTTCAAGCTGGTGTCAATTAAACCCAGGCCCCTTTGAAGCGAAGCTTCGCTTCTCCCGACGAGCCCCACAGAAAATCCATATTGAGCCAAGGCCTGGGCTATTCCCGTTCCCATAGTTCCTGGTCCCACAACCAAAACTTCCATTACTTCCCTCCCTTTATGTTTTTCCGTCTCTTAACTCATTGGCTTAAATCTAACTCGTCTTCCTCACCAAAATAATCAATTCTTTTCCATTTTATCATCCTTGACCTGATAAATTAAGCCCGCCCGCTTTTGAAGAAAGCAACGATTTCAGGTCTCTTCCGCCAAAATTGTGGTAATTCATGAGACTCAGAGTGGCTGTCTTTCCTTTAAAGACAAGGACATATGAAATTCTAGTGCGGCCCTAAATGTATTTTAAATCAAAAATACGATTCATTCTCAGTATAACTTTTAAAGAAGCTCAGATAAGGCTTTATAAGGCCCGACTTTTCTCTAGATAGAAAATTTCTTAGAGCCCAAAAACGCCAAATATCTTATTAATAAAAGAGCTCTGAAAGGACCGCCCTTTTTAAGAACGAGCCCAATTTTAAAGGGGATTAAAAAAATACTTCCGGGCTTCCTCTTTGGTCAAACTGAGGTCTCCGGACAAACGGAGCCTCCGCCAGCGTCTCTACGCGGAGAACCGCAGGCCTGGGCTGGCGGAGCAGGAGCGCCAAAGACGGCTCTAAGTCGCTTAACCTGATTCTATGGGCTGAGTTGGGGACTTTATTTGAGCTTGAATTTTCCTTAGTTTTAATCTAACTTTTAGAGCCGTGGGTGCGGTGCGAGAAAACGTCCTGGCGCTCTTAGCTGAACTTCCCCCGAACGTTGAACTGGAAGCCGCCGCTAAAGGCCAACCACCAGAAAAAATTATCGAAGCCATCGAAGCTGGGGTGAAGATTGTTGGGGAAAATTACGTTCAAGAAGCCCTCACTGCCCAGGCGGTTATCGGCCGCGGCGTTCGTTGGCATTTCATCGGCCATCTCCAGAAAAACAAGGTGAAGAAGGCAGTAGAAATATTTGATATGGTCGAAACGGTTGATTCCTGGGAGTTAGCTCAGGAAATAGAAAAGAGGGCCGCGGCGCTGTCTAAGGTCATGTCAGTTTTGATCGAGGTTAACTCAGGCCGGGAGCCCCAAAAATTCGGCGTCTGGCCCGAAAATGTCATCGCCTTGGCGCTGAAGATAGCCCAACTTCCCCATTTAGAACTCCAGGGTTTAATGACTATGGGACCGCTGGCTGGCGCTCCTGAAGAAGCCAGACCTTATTTCCGAGAAACCAGAAGGCTTTTTGAGGAGCTAAAAAACATAGAGCTTCCTCGCGGAGCCATGCGTTACCTCTCGATGGGGATGACCAACTCCTACCGCATCGCCATTGAGGAAGGAGCGAATATCGTCAGAATAGGAACTAAAATTTTTGGGCCACGAGACTAAAGGCGCAACGCTTTGATATTAGAAAGTTGGGAATTTAGCCAGAAAATGATTTTTCTAAAAAATTATTCGATTAAAAAGGAGGCCAGAGTGAAGTTTTCTCGGAAGGAATTTCTAAAATCATTAGGTTTAAGTGCCGCTGTCTTGGGTCTAACCTCCAAGTCTTTGTTTTCCACTCTCAAGAGCGACAACTCCCAAGGCGAGCAGGCGGGTAAGCTCGAGACAGCTAAAAAGGAGGCGAGGCGGATGAAAATCAAAGCCATCGAAATTTATTACTTCGATATTCCCCTGACCCAGCCTTTTAAAATTGCCATCGGCACTGTTTATGCAGCCAGCGATGTGTTGGTGAGGATTATTACTGATTCGGGCTTAATCGGGTTGGGAGAAGCCTCTCCCTTTCTGCCCATAACAGGCGAAACCCAGGAGACAAACATTACCGCGGCCCGGCACATTCGAGAAATGTTGTTAGGCAAAGACCCCTTAGCGATAGAAAGTCACTTGCACGCCCTGCGGCCATTCCTGCATACCAACCCGAGTATTGTTGCTGCCTATGATATGGCCTTTCATGACTTGATGGGCAAGGTTGCTAATTTGCCGCTTTTCCGCCTTTATGGCGGCGAAAGAACCGAGCTGGAGACTGATATTACCTGTGACTTAGATGAGCCACAGGTAATGGCCGCCCGAGCCAAGGATTTTATCGCCAGAGGCTTTCGGACGATAAAAGTAAAGGTCGGACAATCGCCTGAACTCGACGAAGCCCGCTTGAAAGCGATTCGGGAGGCAATCGGCGATGGGCCAGCGGTCCGCATCGATGCCAACCAGGGATGGACTGTCCCTCAAGCCATCGAAGCTCTGCGCCGCCTGGAAAAGTACCGGATTGAATTCTGCGAACAACCGGTGGCGGCCGGTGATATTGACGGATTAAAGGTGGTGCGGCAGGAAAGTCCGATTCCCATCATGGCCGATGAGTCGCTTTTCCAGCCCGCTGATGCCATCAAGTTAATCAAGGCCGGGGCTTGCGATTATTTTAACATTAAGGTTATGAAGGCCGGTGGGCTGAGCAATTCCTTACGGATTGCCCATATTGCTGAGGCGGCTAATATTCGCTGCATGTTAGGTTGCATGATTGAAACCAGGTTGGCGCTGACAGGAGCCGCTCAGGTTATGGCCGCTAATGAGAATATAGTTTTTGCTGACCTCGATGGCTTCACCTCACATACTGTTGACCCCATCATCGGCGGGATGAAACTTGACGGCGGCAAGATTACCCTGCCCGAGCTCCCCGGGCTTGGTTGCGATGTGGACCCTGACTTCCTAAAGAAACTGCGCCGGGTTTAAAAATTAAAGTTCATGAATCCCTTCCATCTTGCAGGGGTTAGACTCTGAGACGTTCGGGATGGCCTCGCTCCTACTCAGGTTTTTAACGCCGTTCCCTCTTCGCCCTTCTTAGCGCCTGCGGAACTCGCCTCCCTGTTTATAGACATAGCCCGGAAGTCCCTTGCCCCCTCTGGCCTCTTTGTTGTCCTGTTCAGGCTCAGACATCCTCGGCGGCCAGAGGTTCCCTCGAAGGCCGATTCGGGAAGGCTAAACCTTCCATGGTCACTTCTGCCCTCCCGAACTTTGCCCACAACCAGCCCAAAGACCCTCCGTCTTTTTAACCCAAAACTCCCAACTTATACTAAAGGATACCAAAAGAATGTAAAATCTAGAAAAGGGAAATTTTTCTTTATTTTGAAAATCAGGAATCAGGTAGCCGGCCTCTTCCAGTACGGCGGTGGAAAAGAATAGATTTATTATTCTGGTTAATTTAAGCTTACTTCAAGATTTCTTAATCCGGAGGAAAGATGGTTAATCGAAGAGAATTCCTCAGACAGTCAACCTGGGGCTTGTTTTTAGCCGGGACAAGCTGGGGTCATCTCTTTCAGGATGACTTTGTTTTCCCCTCGATTCCTTCTGACCAATATGGTAATATCTGGGTGATGGAATCGGCGCCGGGGGCTGAAGTCATCATCAACGGCCGTCGCTGTATTTACTTCGGCGGCACGGGTTATTTTGGCCTTCAAGGAAACGCAGAGCTAATCAAGGCGGGGATTGAAGCCTTTAAGCAGTACGGCCTCCACATCGCCACTTCTCGCACCGGCTTTGGTAATAACCCAGTTCTTCTAAACGTCGAGAAAAAAATTGCCTCTTTTTTTGGCACTGAAGACGCCGTTTATTTAGCCTCGGGCTATCTCAGTAACTTAATCTTGGTTCAAGGGCTGGCTGACCGGTATGAGCGAATTTTTATGGATGAAACGGCTCACTTCAGCATTCGCGATGCTGTCTATTCAGTCCGCAAGCCGGTCATTACCTTTGCCCATCGAGACCCTGAGGACCTGGAGAAAAAACTTCAGGCTGAATTAAAACCTAAGGAGAGACCCTTAGTCATTTCCGACGGCCTTTTCCCCACATTTGGCCTGGTCGCACCAGTCGACGAATATGCCAAGATAATCGAACCTTACGCCGGCCTTATCTGCCTTGATGACGCCCACGCGGTAGGTGTTTTAGGTCCTAATGGCCGGGGAACGTATGATCATTTTGGGTTACAGGGAGAGGGCCTTTATTTCGGTGGCACGCTTTCTAAGGCTTTTGGCGGGTTTGGCGGCTTTGTTCCTGGCAAAAAGGAATTCTTAGATAGGGTGCGGGTGAGCGTGGGAGTCTATAGCGGTGCCTCGCCCACTCCAACGCCGGTCACGGCCGCTACCCTCAAGGCCATCGAACTTGTCTCGACCCACCCAGAGTGGCGGGAAAAATTGCGGCAGAACGTGGCTTTTGTTAAAGCCGGGATGCGGCGCTTGGGGTTCGAGGTCGGCGATTCTCCTGTGCCCATCGTTACTTGGACGATGAAGACGGCCGAGGAAATGAAGAAAATCCAGCGAGAGCTTTTTGAGCGCGGCATTGCTCTGGCTTATCTTAAGTATATTGGCGCACCGGCGGGCGGCGTGCTTCGCGCCTCTATTTTCTCCACCCACACCAAGGCTCACTTAGAAAAACTTTTGACTGAGCTGCAGCGTCTCCTCTAAGCGTCGCCCAAAGTCTTTTCTTATAGGGAGCTATCTAATCTCTTTGAAAATAAAAAAATAGGCATTTCTTTAAGCCTCATAGCCTCATTTTTCAGACGAGTTTATCCAAAAGGGAAGAGAACTGACTTTATGAGAATCTAAGAATCTAAAAGACAGTTCATCATAAAATAAACTGGGCGCTGATTTTCATTTAGAATCAAGGAATAAGATCAAACCAGCAAGGCAAGGTAAACTTTTGGCTTCAGAATTCCTCCGACGAGGCGCCGCTCTCTTGGTTGGCTCCTTCTCCCTCTTCGCCCTTCTCTTTGGCTCTTTCCGCCTCCTCCACCGCCTGGTCGAGCTCGGACTCAAAGTCCTCGCCCAGGTCCTCACCTAACTCGCGGCCCATCTTTTTCATCCAACGAGCCACGCTTTTAGGGTCATTCTCGTCTAAATCGCTGAATTTAGAGGGGTCGGCTAAGCTCTCTAAACGGCTTTCCTCCGACCGAAAAACGGCCACCCGCGAAACCAAACGTTTCAACCGCTGGCTGCCGCAACGAGAACAAACAGGCTCGACCGCCGAACTCACTGAAAGGGTAAGGAACGCAGAGACTTTACCGCAGTCCTCGCAACGATATTCGTAGATAGGCATGCCTTCCCTCCTTTCAGATGAGTTCTCCTTCCTGCCAGCCCAGTTTAATTAACTTAATCCGTGACGGGTCAGCCACTCCCAAATGATGTCGGGTTTCGGCGTAAATAATATGATGAGCTGGCGGCTGAAGGGGCCGGTCTTCTCCAAAGTGTTCCCGCCTTTTAGCTTGCAAAATGCGGACTCCTGTGGAATCGACGGCCACCGGGTCTTGACCAACAATAATCCCTCGATAAGGCCAAACATATTGCTCACTATAATGATGGGGACCAACGCCATGAAAAAGCGGCGTCAGCATTAAAAGAATATTTAACTTCACTTTGCCTTTGATTAGCGGGTTATTCCAAAGAAGTGCTAAATCTGCGCAGGTGTCAGGATGATAAACCGAAGGGTTGGGAACAAAAGTAATTAAATTCTTAAGGCAACCGCCCATTCCGGACCAATAATGAGTTCGGGCCGGTCGAGCATTAATTAAGGCTGTGGCCTGTTTAAAAATAGGATTCCTTAAAACCCCGCGGTCATCAATCCCGATTCGCTCTTCCGGCACACCACAATCGAGCAGGCGACGCTTGATAGCTTGCTCTACTTCCGGGCCTGTGGGCAAATAAGACCAGACATTGGTTTTAATCCCGACAATGTCCGTAGGCTTTATTATCAACTTCCAGGCATCAAGCGGCTCCTTAGTCCCGAAAAGCGCCGCCACGGCCTCGTCGAGCATGGCCTGAAAAACCTGGCTATTAACTTTCTTTCTGTCATCCACAACCTCAGGATGGCGGATAAGAACAACCTTTGATTCGCTTGGATCTGTTTGGCCTTCTTTTCGCCCCCAAGTTGGCACCCAAGCGCCGGCCAGCGGACTCATCATTGTCAGCCGGAGGAAATCACGCCTCGTTAACCCTGCTTGACCCATTTCTGCCTCCTTATTTTAAGCTTACTGTTATCATTTTAACTCATCTTAAAGACCGCTTCTCGCCTCACCTTTTCTATAACTTGGCCGATAAGCGATTCTACTTCTTCCGGCGAGGCAGCTTCAAACACAATTATCACCAGTCTCCCTTCGACCTTCGCCCCTGTCCAGAAGCCGTCCTCGAGCCGAGCTAAACCAGCTTCATCAGCCTCGGGTAAATAATTTCGCAAAAATTGCCGAAAAGCCTTTTGAGCTATGGACTCCTCAGGGTAAGAGATAATTAAGAGGCGAGTTTTAGCTCCGCCTGTTTTTTCCCAGCGACATAATGCTACCTCGGTAGTCTCATTAAGCTCGAGCCAGTTGTCGGTCATCACAAAAAAATGATAATTGAGAATGGGCAAGGTATGAAAATAATGCACCCGATTTCGGTCGACGGAAGCAGGCAACCAATCAAGAAGCGCCGGTCGCTTTCCCTCTTGGGGAATCGAGCGGGCAATAGCCTGGCCTAAGCTAAGTATGGCCTTTTTAAGCTCTGGGGTTTCCTGGTCAGCATAGATAGAGACATAATATTTGTCTTTCCAGAAAGCCAACCAACCTCCCTTATAAAGTCCGTCCTGACCAATGGCGACTCTTTCGCCTTCTAAATCATGGGTAAAAACGCCGAAGGCGTCCTCGCTCCGGCCCAGCACGAAAAAGTCGACGATAATCGAAGCCTGTCCTTCTTTTTCATACCGGCGCACCAAAAGCCATCGAAACCCATAGGAGCGGTAAACTTCTCCGGCGCCGTCAATATAATTAAAAATAGTCTCCGGCGTGTAGAGCTCGTCAGGCGCTTGCGGCCTCCAGCCTTCTATGGCTGGCGGAAGAAAAGAGGCCAATTCCCCGATTATTTTTTCTTTTTGTTCCTGTTCCGAAAAAGCCGCCATCCAAGCTCCTGAAAAGCCGCTAAAAATAATAATATAGCTTAAATAAAGTAAACAAATACTGATTAGGGGTCTTTTCTGGCTCATTTTTTTGGCCGCTGAAATTTTTGCCCCCATAACTCTAAAGCAACCTGCAACTTTTTTGCCCACCCGCTCTTTGTCTTCATCACCTAAATTTAATTCTGATTATCTTGCGAATCTTTATTGTTTCATTAACTTCTATTATTACATTAATTCTTATTATTTTTGTAAGCTTTATTATTTTTAACATTTTTAACCCAGTCTGAGAAGCCGTCAATCTCCGGCCTCTGAATCTCGTTAGCCTGTTCTATGTTTCGCCTTTATATCGTATATCTTAAGGAATTTCTCAAGGGCTGACTTTTATTTCCTTTTTTCTATCGCCGCACCAGATTCGTTTAAAGCCCGAATTATCTGCGGGTCAAATTTGGGCTGGCGGCCAAAAGTGCATAGACCGTTGACCTCCTGTTCAATATCATAAAGTTGAGTGTAGCAGAAGCCAGCTATCTTAGGGTTATGGAGAAGAGTCTCTGTCAGCTGACGATAGCGGCTTAGGAATTCCTCGGCGGTTTGGGGCCTTTCGCCATAACCCCAGCCTTTCTCGTCAACTTGGCCTGGATTCCACCAGATACCACCGTATTCACTGACAAAATAAGGCTGTCCCTGGTATGGTTGATGGCGTTTTGGGTCACCGTTGACAAAAACTTGAGGCGGGCTGGCCAAAAGACCGGCAAAAGCTTGAGCAAAACTATCCACATGCTGGTCATAATTATGGGAGTCATAGACATCGGGAGAAACAAAGTGATAACCGCCCGAAGAATCGATGACTAGCCTCGTTGGGTCTATCTGTTTGGTTAAGTGAAAAATCTCTTCGATAAAACCGGGATAAATTCCACCCCAGCGTTCGTTAAAGGGACACCAGCCGATTATGGCCGGATGATTAAAATCCCGCTTAAGTACCTCGCGCCATTCTCGCTCGAAAGCCAAAAAGTTTTCTGGACGGCTGATATCCATGCCCCAATCGGGAAACTCACCCCAGACAAGATAACCCAGCTTATCGGCCCAAAAAAGGAAGCGGCGCTCAAAGACTTTTTGATGAAGCCGAGCGCCGTTAAACCCGAAACTCAGGGCCAGTTCGATATCCCGGCGCAAAGCCTCGTCAGAGGGAGCGGTATAAATGCCGTCAGGATAAAATCCCTGGTCTAAAACCGTCCGGAGAAAAATTGGCCGGCCGTTAAGAAAGATGCGGTCACCCCGGGTTTCAACCTGACGAAAACCCACATAGCTTTTAACCTGGTCCACGACCTCCTTTCCCCTCAAAAAAATAAGTTCCAGCTCATAAAGGTTAGGCGCTTTGATATCCCATAAGTGAACATTTTTTATCTTTATCGGAAGATAAGTCACCATTTCGGCCGGCACAACCGCGCTTAAAACTGGCTTACCCTGAAAATAAACTCGCAGCGAAACCTGGCCTTCTCCTGGAGCCTGGTTAAAATTGACCAAAAGGGCGGCCTCGCCTCGCTCTTTCTGCGGATAAAAACGCAGGGCTTCGATGAATGTTTCCGGCACGGCTTCTAACCAAACCGTTTGCCAGATACCAGTTGTCCGGCGATAGAAGCAGCTATAAGAATTTAGCTGCAGGCATTGCTTGCCCGCCGGCTGCCGCCGGCTCCGCACATCATCTCGAGCCCTGACAATGAGCAAATTTTCCCCGGCTCTTAGCTGAGAGGTAATCTCGAAGGAAAACGGTGTGTAACCGCCTTCATGAGAACCGATTTTTCGGCCATTAACCCAGACTGTCGTTTGATAATCACAGGCTTCAAAGTGGAGGAACACCCGCTTCTTCTGCCAGGCTTCAGGAAGATGGAAAGTTCTCTTATACCAGACAGCCGGGATAAAATCGGTAAAGCCAATTCCCGATAAAGGACTCTCTGGAGCAAAGGGAACGACAATCTGCCGGTCAAAACCTGTCCCTTCTGGTCGGCCCGCCTCCTCGCCTGAATCGGAAAAATCAAAGGCAAAATCCCACAGACCGTTAAGGTTGAGCCACGTTTCTCGAAAAAGCTCTGGCCGGGGATATTCAGGCCGGGGAATAGCCGCCACTTCCCCCAGGCCGTTTAACATGACCGAGGAATAATCTTGGCGCGAGGCCTCCGCACTTAGGAGGCGATTAGAAAGAACAAAAAGGAATATAAAGAACAAAAGAAAATTAGTTAAAAAAGAGCTTATAAAGAAAAACCTAACTTTAAGCCTTTTCATTTTCATCTCCAATTCTCCCTAATTTTGCTCATGATTTTTAGGCCAATTATATTCTAAGCCGAAATAAGGAACAACTGCCTGCGGCCTAAATTCAAGGGCTGACTCATATTTCGAGTGGGCTGGGTTTAAGACAAAAGTCCAGAATGGTGCAAACGGCCATGAAGGTTTAGCCTTCCTAAATCGTGCCTTGAGAAACCTCTTCGCCCTGAGGATATCTGAGCCTCGACTGGACAAAAGTCAAGGTCAGGTGGGAGCAAGGACTACTTGGCGGCCGCTATTAATGATGAGGCAAGTTCCAGAGGCGGCACGAAGAATGGACAGGATATGAAGTCGAAGACCTCAGCGGAAAAAAGCTATTCCCGACGCCACTTTGTTTAGCTCATGCCAAAGGGAAAAAATCAATTTCCTTGAATTCGAAAAAGAATTATCATGAGCCTAAATTTTATCTTTACTTGTTCCTTTTGTTTAGCTTAAAATTCTGGCGCTGTTTCCCCAATGCGGTCAAGTTCTAAGATTGTTTAAAAAATTTTTTAGGACTATCTGTCCCAAAGGAGGTGT
>Ga0185342_1000273_pt1 | contig 28647 bp, 22 predicted proteins | sample ConPoolayeEmetaG_FD_128045 | JGI IMG/M metagenome (GOLD analysis project Ga0185342, IMG submission 128045) | Hot spring microbial mat communities from California, USA to study Microbial Dark Matter (Phase II) - Cone Pool mat layer E metaG... ... | reverse complement strand
CGATAGTGAGGGTCTATCCCCGCGTGTGCGGGGGAAACGACTGCGGCAGTGCAGTCCGTCCTATATATATGGGTCTATCCCCGCGTGTGCGGGGGAAACTTGTCCGGACGATTAAAGGTACGAAGATAATGTGGTCTATCCCCGCGTGTGCGGGGGAAACTTTTCCAGCTCTCTATCCTGAAGGTTAAATCGGGGTCTATCCCCGCGTGTGCGGGGGAAACAGCGTAAAGCTTATTGGCTGGCTGTTGGCTCACGGTCTATCCCCGCGTGTGCGGGGGAAACCTCACTTGTTGTGGACTACACGCATTTTTGGCGGGTCTATCCCCGCGTGTGCGGGGGAAACCCAAAATGGCGTAAGTATATGTGTATCAATAACGGTCTATCCCCGCGTGTGCGGGGGAAACACTTTATCCTTTGCTGCCATATCCCCTCACTTGGGTCTATCCCCGCGTGTGCGGGGGAAACCGTGAGTCAGTCAAAAATAAGATTGCCGCAAGGGGTCTATCCCCGCGTGTGCGGGGGAAACCTTGTTAGGCTTGATGGTATTAGCGATGTGGACGGTCTATCCCCGCGTGTGCGGGGGAAACCAGCATTGCTGGACTATAAGACAAAAAAACATAGGTCTATCCCCGCGTGTGCGGGGGAAACCCAAAATGCCGTAAGTATATGTGTGTCAATCACGGTCTATCCCCGCGTGTGCGGGGGAAACATTTGGCATTACGCCAAACTGTCTGACGGTCCAGGTCTATCCCCGCGTGTGCGGGGGAAACCGCTCGCTAATGCCCTTAAAGCCCGTTATTAGCGGTCTATCCCCGCGTGTGCGGGGGAAACTAACGCCAAGCAAGCCGAGACCATTAAACAGATGGTCTATCCCCGCGTGTGCGGGGGAAACTTTTGCCAGCAATGCCGGGATTTGCGTAAGTGCGGTCTATCCCCGCGTGTGCGGGGGAAACCCTATCAGACAAGGTCAGGGACCTCGGAAGGCCGGTCTATCCCCGCGTGTGCGGGGGAAACCCATCCTATCCCTCCTGTTTACGGACTGCGGCAGGTCTATCCCCGCGTGTGCGGGGGAAACTCCTATCCCTCCTGTTTACGGACCTGTCACCAGGTCTATCCCCGCGTGTGCGGGGGAAACTGCCATATGCCAACAGGTCCGTCCATATATACGGGTCTATCCCCGCGTGTGCGGGGGAAACGGGCAGGGGCAAGGTCCTCGGAAAGCTTATTGGGGTCTATCCCCGCGTGTGCGGGGGAAACTCTTCCTGACCGTAAGTTATTATAAACCGCACACTTAAATTTTCAAAGAGCAGTATTTTTGTCTTCCTCTTCCTGGGGGGATAGAGGCTTTTCCGGACGAAATGAAAGAAAGAAGCCGTCGTAGTTAACTATTTCTACGGGTGGGGAACCCAGAACTCTGATTGATTGGCCGCAAGGTGCTGTTTTATCGCTCCAGGTCATCACTATGGAACCGCCGCCAATCACACTGAACCATTCTTGTAATACCTGCCAGATTTGGTCTCTTACAGAGGAATTAATTCCTGGTCCCGTATAAACACCAGGAGCAATTTCTAACATACAGGAAGATAGAAAACCACGAAATCTCTCAGCTACATCCCTGGTAACGATAACTGTCATGGTGCAAGCACTTCCTTTATTATGTCTATCATCCTGGGAATAACCTTCTTTTGTTTGAAACGAATACCGGCAAGTTTGCGCACCTGTCTTTCTAAATCAGCTGTTCCACAGTCCTTGCACAAACGGAGGCCCTCAAAAGCAACAGGAAGCGTAATCTCATCTCGAAACAGGTCCGCAATATCAAGGGAAAAGGAGTTAGCGGCGTCTTCGTGGATAAAGCCAAGAGAAGGAATGGCACCCGTAGCTACCACAGCAACTGTAGCCGCTGCTTCTACGGCTGTGGCTGCATGGTTAATTGCCTGATTAGGGTCATCGTTAGTTTGCGGGTGAGCCCGGTCATAGTGTCTTCCCTGCCACTGGATGCCATACTTTCTGGCAAGAAGGTTGTACATTTCGCGCATCCGCACACCTTCCAGACCACGCAGCTCCTCAATAGTTTTACAAGGTGGTTCCTGGCCAAATCTGAGAGCATACATTTTCCTGACAATTTTCATCCTGGTGTCAGGGTTAGTCCAGAGCGAAACGTGTCTCCGCGCCAGTGCAGAATCATTAGGTCCAATTGGGGGTGCAGTATATAATCTGACGCCATCATCTCCTACAGCCACAAGAGAAGTACCATGCCGGGCAAGCAAGCGGAAGACATCGTGAGTAATGGTTGTGCCAGGGCCAATGAGAATCATTGAAACGCGCTGGAAAGGAATAGCATAGTTACCAGGTTTCAGTTCAGAATTCGGTGAGGCAATGAAACGCAAAGTCCCATCTTCAACATAAAGATTACCGCGGGAAAGCCAGAGTAAACCATGTCTATCTATGTGAGCAATTCCGGCTGTTTCCAGCCCTAATCGTCCCTGTAACATTAAACCAGCTTTTTCCTTGTTAAAAGAAGCATTCCGAAACCAAAACAGCGGTGTCTTCCCACACCGCGTTTTAGAAGATTCTGGAATGCTGCAGAATTTTTAATCTCGATGGAGCCTTGACAGAGAACATCTGGTCTCTCCAGAGTTTTAAATCTACGTAAGTTGTCACGCCTGATAAATAGCGACCTGCGAAACCCTAACAACCGTAAAGAAAGGCATTTAACAGCACCCGTGTCGTCCAGTTTTTTCTTAATCCATTCGGTGTAAACTTTTTCTCTGGATGTTATCTCCTGTTTTCTCTCCACAGCCGAGAGAAACACATCTATCTCCGCACCAGGACGGTGCTGACCGCAGCCTCTTGCTTTTCTTTCTACAGGGCAGATTCGCAACTGGAAGGAAAGGTTCTTTCCTGCAGGAAATGAATCGGGCATTTTTTTGCTGGAGAAATTGTCCCACCGCACAGCAGAAAGAAGGTCTTTTTTAGGATTTTTTTCTGCTTGTCTTATGAGGGTGTGATGGTCATACTTGTTGTAACCTAATACTTCCAGCCATGGTCCCAAGGTCCTGGTAATGACAAAGGGTTGTGGTCTCAGGGGACCAAAAAGTTCTGTCAGATAACAGTGAACAAGGTAGCCAGCATCAACCTGCCTGGGGAGAATCCTTCCACTTCCCAAAAAGGTGAAAAGGCGACGAAGGTCAAGGTACTGGCGAACTAAATAAAGAGAGTTTGGTTTGTTATTCATTTTTCAGCCTGATTTTACCTTCCCAGACAAGTCTTTCCCCGGTATGAACCTGGTTAACCCAGTCACGGAGGTCTGACAGAGGGAAAATGGTGCCAGTTTGTAACCCCTTTGCTTCTGATGCTGGAAGTTGTGCAGAAACCTCGTCCTGCAGTACAGGGCAAGCCTGACGCAAAGCATCAAGAAGAAAAGGAGTTTCCATTTTTCCCAGTTTCAGCAAAGTTGCTGGCAGGCAGCATTTTCTTCCGAGGAAGAGAGGCCGTTGCGGTTTTTCTAAAGCCTTCTCAATTTCAGCAACAGTTGGGTATTCCTGGTCTGGTGATAAAGTGAAAACTACAGTGCAGGCACAATCTGCATAATAAGAGCGGTACCTGATATGGGTTTCCCTGGAAGAACCGCTCGTTCTATCTTCCCTGTAACCATATGTTGTCCACCCGGTTTCATTGAAAAAATCCTGGCTGAAGTCTACTGTTTGGAAATCCACAATGACTTTTCCCTGCTGGTCAATTCTGGAAGCAAGAAGAAGACGCTCCTGTAAACGATTCAACATCAAACCATCTTTATGTGTCCAGCCTAAAGCATTTGCCAGAAGACCGGTTATCATAGAAAGCGGAGGAAATGGACGGATGCCTCCGTAATTGTCTACAGATAGACCACCGAAGTACATAAAAGGAGCTTGAAAATGAAGAACCAGAAAAGTTTTCATTCTTTCCCCTGTTTCACCAGGCTGTTAGCCCACTCTGCCAGTTCACCAAGCGATGGGACCGGTTCAGCCGGAAAGTCTTCTGTATCAACCATAGCTACCACCCGCCGCTTTTCTTCCAGACCATACATCCGGTCAAAGTTCTTCAGGTATCTGGATAAAGCCGAGATGGAAGATTTCAGAATATCTGGCTGGGATAAGTCTACAGGTTTTAGAAAGGCATTAGCCAGAGTTCTCGGCTGCCTTTCCCCGAACTCTGCCAGCATAAACTGGGCGTAACTGTAAGGAGCAGTGGAACCTCGTTTGGCTCCTGGTGATACCGTAGCGATAAGATGAATGAGGCTGCTAACTACAGAACCGGAAAGTGTCCGGTCTGCCTGTAGCCACTCCTTTCTGTCACAACCTTCAATGTTGGAAACCAGCTGCGGGATGTCCACTACCACATAACCATAAAACAACCCGCTGGTCAACTCTGTCTCATTCATATGAGCACTACCGAGTTCTTCTGTTTCTGATTGCAGGTCATCCACAGCGGTGAAAAAGTCTGTCTCTGTCTCTTCAGTGTGAACTGTGAAAGCATGAGCAACATGGACTGCTGCATCACCTCTGGCGAGAATGTCACTGGTGACCATCCTGCCAAATAAGGCAGCGTCAAGCCCCAGCACTGCCTTACAGTTTTCAGCCAGAGCCTTAAAATTTTCTCTGAGGTTCTTATCCTTTTCCAGTTCTTTCAGTTTGGAATCCAGCTTTTTCTTGTCTTCTCCACACTCCTGTAAGATTTCCCTGGCGGTCTTAAGGATGTACTCTACCTCTGGTCGGCCAAGGACAATAAGCTGCTCGGTACTAACTGTTTCATCTTCTTCGGATTCTACAGACCTTTCACGTTTTTTACTTTTGCCGAGGAAAAGGTCCTGCAGTTTATTTACTACCCTGGCAACTAAATCCTGTGGGAAACCTTCTTTTATCAAAGGAGCAACAATTTCTTTCTCAAAGATTTTTCTGGAACGGATAGAAAGTGGTGTGCCCAAACTACCTAAAGAGAAAGGTCCTTCTGCTGTTCTCCAGTGCCTTTTCAAACACTGCGAGGAGATACGGATTCTACTGATACCTCCAAAAGGTATTCGTTTAGCCAGGCCTACATCGTCTCTGTTAAGTAAACTTGCTGGAAACGAGGTGAGATAATGAATCTGCAGAAATCTACACTCAGCCATTTTTTGCCTCCTTTTGTTTCTGGGTTAGAAAGTAATCACGGGCAATTCTTCTTCTGATTTCCTCATTCTTTTCAGAGTCCTGTGTAAGAAGCAGAGCCGCAATGGTTGTCCAGTCAAAAGGTTCAGCCCTAAAGGAGAGGAAGATGGCAAGTCTGCGGATACCGGCACGTAGATGCTGTCCCTGTAGCCGTAAAAGTTTCAAGAGCCTTTGCTCGGAAAAATCATTTTCCGCCAGCACTTTACCGAGAGAACGTCCTTTCCGATGATGAAAGGGCACCATCTTAGCCATGCCTGAAATAATCGCTGCCCAGGATTTTTCTTCTTCTGCAGTTAAAGGTCTATCCGGGCTAATGTAACTGACGACATACTTCCAGAACTCCGGGGAAAAAGGTTCTTCTATATTTAATCTTCGTAGACTGGCAATTTCTCCCCTGCCGGCGAAAGCAAGAGTAGAAGCCAGTTTCTCCACCAATGTTTCTAAGCTTTTCTCAGTTAAACTCATCTCCACACTGGAAGTCATTTTTCACCCCTTTGGGAAATCTTGCGCACAGCAGCCTGGTAAACTGCCTGTGCCTGGACGACTGCCTTGTAACGAAGGGCAGTGGATAAAGGTAAGGATTGCTCAGCGGAAGAAAGGATTTTTCTGCCTATTTCTGCTGTTTTCTCCTGCCAGGAAATAAGTTGTTCCGGTTCGGGTTTTTCCAGAGCAGCCCAGAGAAAGGGGAAAAATATCTGGTCTACTTCTCTGTCAAACTGAGAGAGTAAAGTTTCATCCCAGCGACTGTGTAGCTGGGCTTTTTCCCTGCCTGCCTTCAGGAGGATTTTTATAGACCGGCGCAAGGCTTGCCTGATGAGAGCTGCCAGTTTTACATATTCGCCTGACAGCCATCCCAAGTGATTTCTTTTTTCTGCCGGGATAAACCAGGAACGAGCCCTGGGGTCAATGGGAATTATTCTTTCATGAAATCCCTGAGTTTGTCCCTGTCCTCTTGCCAGGCAAACTGCCCTGATAGTGGTATCAGTTTCTGTTGGTTTCTGACAGACACCCGGGGAATAATCATTGCTGAAAAGAAGTTTCTGCATCAACCTGTATTCAAACCCAGTTTTGCTGACGGTGAGTGATTTACCTGATGTTTTATGCACGGGGGTCCAGGGGTCGCCAGTATTTCCGTTAATTTCTTCACTGGCTATTCTTGGATTTGTTGTGCCTCTGCGGTAGAGGCTTATTTTGCCATTATCAACAGTAAGACGGACACGTCGGCAAATCTCAATATAAAAGGGGTCAAGTTCGGTTAAAGAGAGAGAAGTTTTTCCATCCCACGGTAAAAGCCAGAGCAAACCAACCCCATCCTGCTCACGAAAGTTGTAACTTTTTATGAGGTTTTGTCGCTCCTTGAGCAAAATGGATAAATCACGTTTAAAGGATTCACCCCAGAGAAGGCTTTTAGTGTAATGAACCAGGGGACGGCTACCAAACCCACCATTCATTCTGCTAATGCCATAGTTTCTACCACCTTTACCCAATCCCAGATACCCCTGCATTGTTTGCAAATTCACAAGACTGTAAACCCAGTGGTCGGGTTCTGGTTTGATGATGCGGCGCATCTTGACATCATGATTTTTGCTGGTCACCAGAATATCGTTTTCATCAGCGGAAAAGAAGGGACCATCAAATTCTTTCAAGGAATTTTCTGGAACAGGAGGTTGCAAAAAGGCTGGCTGGCTTAAATCGTTTACTACCAGATGCCAGGGCTGGTCGTCTGGAAATTTACCCGTGAGGTTTCTAATAAGAGAAAGCCAATTTGCACCTGGATCTGGACATTTATCGCTCCCAGCAGTAGCTAAGGCAAGACCAGCAAGCTGGATAAGAAAAGAATACCAGGACTGTTTTTGATACGCAGCTAAATGAGGGAAAGAAACAATTTCGTTATTACACAGCAACGAAAAGATTTCCGGGAGGGAACATAACTTTTTCTGGTTTCCAGCAACTTGTACGTGGATAACTTGCTCAGTAAGAAGATTCCACATCGTTAGCTATCCTTAAGCCCAGCCGGTCATAGACAAATTTTCTTTTGTCCACAGTAAAGAATATCTGACCATGGATATTTATAGAGTTTACCATGGGCTCTTCAAAAGTCAAATTTTTTGTCATCCACTGAGGAATAGTAAGAGTACTTAGTTCCTGTCCGAAAGGGCTACTTACAGGTTCAGAAAAACGGAAAAGACGGTCCTTCTCTCCTAACCTGGTTAGAATTTCGCCTGTTTGCTCCGGAAAAAGACAATCGGCTTGCCCAAAAGGTATGCTTCTATCCAGAAGGTTGAGGTGCGCCAGTTGCCTTTGCGCTAAAGCGATACCCTCCATTTTTTGTTGATGATAAACCCAGGGTCCTTTCAGTTCTTGTGTAATGCTCTGGAGAACTTCAGGATGAGTGGTGTTTTCCACCAGGTATCTATTCTGCTGGGGGAGAGAAAGGTATGGGTATTTATTAAGCAGGCGCCAGGTAGCCTCAAGGACACGTAAATCCTGGTAGACCGTACCTAAACCGAAAGGACCACTGGCTTCACCTTTCTCTGGACCGGATGATTGAATATATTTATCCAGGTTTCTTTGTTCGGGAATAAGAACATGACAGACAGGTTCAGTTAGTCCAGACGGTCTTTTTGTTTCTCTGTGGCGATGAACACGACCAAGCCTTTGCAACAATACATCCATAGGGCACAGGTCTGTAAGCATAACATCAAAATCTACATCCAGGCTTTGTTCTACTGTCTGAGTGCAAACAATTAACGCACCGCCGGGAGAAGAAGACTTGCCAAATCTTTCCTCAATAGCTCTATCAAGCAAGATGCGGTCCTGAGGGGAAAAACGAGAATGATGTAGAGTAACTACGTCCTGGCATCTAAAAAGGTAAGGTGTGTTGAGACCAGACTGTCTTTCTATCTCTACCTGTGTCTTGATAGCATCAGCAACAGTATTGCGTAAAATTGCTACTTTTGCCCCTTTTTTTACATAGTCCAGTGCCAGTTTAGCAATATCTTCAGTCTGGTTTGCACAAGGTTCTGGTTTTATACGAACTTTTTTCCCAGGTAAAGATGAAGGGACGCAGATGGTAGATAAGTTTTTGTTCAGCAAAGAATAGGTAATAGCAGGGTAAGGAATTTTGAGAGATTTTTCTAAGGGAGGAGGCGGATTCCCGGAAGAGGGATTTAGCAGACGGCAGGCTGCAGTGGAGCCAAGGGTGGCTGACATCAACAGGATATGACTTCCCACGGATAAGAGATACTGCAGCACCTTTTGAAGAAGTACTGTCATGTAAGGGTCGCTGGCATGAACTTCGTCCACCACCAGAAGGTGTCGGGATAAAGCAGAAGAACGAAGATGGGCATGAGGAACTGTTAGAGTAGAAAGTAGGACCTGGTCAATCGTTCCTATGATAATAGGTGCAGCCATATATCTTTTGGGATGTTCAGCTGCCCAGCCACGATAGCGGTAACGGTCTTTATCAGGCCATAGCACTTCAAAATCAGCCAGTTTTGTTGCTTCTACTTCATCAACACGGATGTATCCTGGAACAGCAAGAACAACTGGTGGAGGATTCTCTCCCCAAACAGACCTGAGGGCTTTTACTATACGGCGGTGAATCTGGGAAGCAGCAGACCTGGTAGGAAGAGCAAAATACATACCTTCAACCAGACCAGCACGAAAAAGACGTAAAAAGTAACGGATAGCCGTTTCTGTTTTTCCTGAACCTGTTTCACTTTCCACCAGGACAACACCTGTCCCGTCAGGTAAGGGCAATTCTTCTATTTTCTGTTGCAAAGGATAAGGGTGCCGGCCAGGGAAAGTATGCTCAAAAGTCGGCGGTTTCGGGATTAAAAATTTTTTTGCAAGTGAGATATCCATACCCAGACTTGCCAGAGCTTTTAAGGAAGCAGCAGTGGCTATTTCTACACGATTTTCTTCACCTTCTTGAGAGAAGGGGAAAAAACGGGTGTCTGAAGCAATCCAGTCAGCCAGAGTTACCAGTCCGCAAAAAAAGTGCTGGAACTCAGGATGGGAAGGCAGAAGCGCATCTTTTGATTCAAATGCTTCAGGAAACCAGGAAAATATTTGTTGTACAATTTGATTTACCACTGTTAGCGGCTGGTAGGTAGAATCATCCTGCCAGAAGTGCTGGCTGTCTCTGGGCACTACCGGGACACCATGGTGAGAAAAAGAGGCTGCCAGTAATTGAAGAATGGCTATTCTGTTTTCCACCCATTCTGAAAGCAGGTGTAAATTAAGAGAAGAATTTAATCTTCCGGGCAGGATAAGTTGTAATGCTTCGCTGGTATGTCCAGCTTTTTGAGAATCCTGGTTCCACCTGGCCTGGAAACCCCGATTAGCTTTCCCGATGTCGTGCAGGGCTGCCAGAATGGAAAGACGCTGAATCTGAGCAGGGGTTAAATCTGACAGATTACCTGTTGCTGCCAGTCTCTGTCTTAAAACTGGAAGTTTAATCAGCATAGTTGCCAGGCAGGCTCCTACATCACAGCAGTGGTCAGAAAGAGGATGCCAGCTTACACCATCTGGATAAATTTCTAACTTTGCCCAGGGAAACTTGGGTTTTTGTCCCTGCATAATCTTTGCGCTTTTCCTTCAATGGTTCATTTTAATTTTCAGCAGGGGAAACGGTCAAGGTGGGAGGTATTTTAAAACTGTCAGAGAAGGGGAAAAGGGTTTCTATTGACATATTTTTCAGGATAAAGTTAAATTAAAAAGAAGTTGGTACCTATAGGAGTAGGAGGGCAAAGTGAAATCTTTCCGGAGAATGAGAAAAGATTTAAGTGACTTACCTGATTGGTTGAGAAAAAAGAAGTGTCCCCGCAAGTTCAGGTATCTTTCTGGCCGGCGGATTCTACCAGAGGCAATTACTGGTAAGGAAAGTCTGGAGGAACTTATTGATAATGCTTTCTTAGCTTATAACTCAGCCAGATTAAGGGAAGCCTGCCGTCTTTTTACGGAAAAGATGCTGGGTGAAGATGTCACTGTGGGTATGAGCCTGGCTGGAGCACTCACTCCTGCTGGTCTGGGTCCTTCCACAATTGTACCTTTGATTGAGGCTGGTTTTATAGACTGGATGGTAGCCACTGGTGCTAATCTTTATCACGACCTACACTTTGCTTTCAATTTACCTCTCCATGTTGGTTCACCGCTGGTGGATGATAGAGATTTAAGGGTTAATGATGTGGTGCGGATATACGATATCTTTCTTGGCTATACTGACTGCCTGATGGAAACTGACAAAATTCTGAAGACGATTTTAGTACAGCCAGAGTTTCAGAAAGAAATGGGTACCTGTGAATTTTATCATCACCTGGGCAGGTACGCTGATGCCTGGGAGAAAAAAACTGGACAGCACGGGGTTTCCATTCTGGCGGCTGCCTACCGAGCAGGGGTGCCACTTTTTACCAGTTCACCCGGGGATTCCACTATCGGAATGAACATTGCTGGTTTGGAGATTGAAGGCAACAAACTGAAGATTAATCCCAGCATTGATGTCAATGAGACAACATCCATTGTCCTTCACGCAAAACGGTCGGGTGGGAAGTCTGCAGCATTCCTTGTAGGAGGCGGCAGTCCCAAAAACTTTTTACTCCAGACTGAACCCCAGATACAGGAAGTTTTACTGATAAGGGAATTAGGGCATGACTATTTTCTCCAGATTACTGATGCCAGACCGGATACAGGCGGTCTTTCCGGAGCCACTCCCCATGAAGCGGTCTCCTGGGGTAAGGTTGACCCGGAGATGCTTCCTGATGCTATTGTCTGTTACCTTGATTCTACAGTAGCCCTTCCGCTTATCTGCCATTACAGTTTAGCCAGAAGAAAACCCAGGCCACTGAAGAAACTTTACCACCAGAAAGAGATGTTGATGGAAAAACTGGTGGCAGAATATTTCTCGCATAATCTCCGGAAAATGGCTGGTAAAACCAGGGAGATTAGGAAATATCTGAAAAACATATAGCCTTAGATTTGTTTGGAGACATATCAGCAGCAGATTCCCATAAAAAGTAGTGGTTCTTGTCCTGGGAAAAACTAAAAAATTTCATGACACCGAAAGAAAGAGTGGAGATGGCATTGAAGGGGGCACACTCTGATACGGTAGCATTTACGAGAGTATGGTTCCCCTTTGTCAGACAGAAATCATGCACCAGCATGGTAAACTTATCGGCAGCCATTTTGATGCTAACTGCGGTTTACTGGCAGAATCTATTGGGAGAACAAAACTGGATTATTTCCTTCCTTCGTTCATCTGAAAAGTGACCGGGAAGTGGAAAAACTCACCATAGAACTTCTTAACGAAGTGGAATCAGGGGACGGACTGATTATAGGTATTACTGAAGACATTCCTGCTGCTCGCTGGTCTGGAAAGTGGCAGGCGATTGTGGCTGGATTGCAAAAGCATGCTCAACAAAACCCTGACTTATACCCTTAAAAATTTATTTTAACCTGAAACGCAGGGTCACAATTTCCCAGGGTTTTACTCTGGTAGTGATGGGATTAGACGGGTAGATTTCTTCTCTCTGCTTTCCGAGAAGGTTGGTCCTGTAAATTCTGGTTGTTTCTCTGGCAAGGCGAATAATGGCTTTTGTTTTCTTTCCCTCTGTTTCGTAAAATCTCAGGACATACTCCTGGCCCTCGCAGTAGAAACTGGTAAAGATAAGATTTCCTGGAGCCAGGGAAAGAAGACTTTTTATTTTTTCCTTACCGGCAGGAATACATTGGCCGGAAATTTTTTCCGGGAGAATTCCTAATTGCTGGGCACGGCGCGCGAGATGGTTACTTCTACATGTAGCCGGTAGAAAAAATAGGTGAGAAACAAAACGATGCTGTCCCAGTCCTTTTATACCTGGATTGAGAAACCTTTCCCATCCGGTAAGTTTGGTAACACTGTTGTGCAGGATATTGCTGATGGTTTTATCTCCGAGAAGGTAATAACCGGTGGCATCATGGTTAACATATGTAAGGGACGAACAGCCGTTACTCTGAGAGACAAAGGATTTAGCGTAAAAAAGGTTTTCTCTTTGTCGCTCAATGGTGTCCCAGGTTCTGCCACTGGAAAGATTAAATGGTTCCAGGGTAAGGTTTTTTTCTTCCACACCAAAAGGAATATCACCAGCGATTTTGCTTTCTTTCCAGCGAGGCCATTCCAGAACAATAAATCCGTCCTGGTGCTGCCAGTTTATCTCTATCTGGAATTCCAGACGTGGTTCAGTTTTATGGAAAAGGATTTTCCGGATTACGCTGTGGTGTCCAATCTGGCCATAACTTTCCCAGAGAGAAAAAAGCACGCCATCCTGTTTTTGTTCAGTCTTTTCCCAGTTAGCAGTTTCTATTCTGCTTACCGGACCAACATGCAGAATTCCTTTTTCCGTGTCTACATGATAAAGCTTTAAAGTACCAAAACCTGAACCTTCAGGTGCCTGGTACTCATTTTCCCCGACTTTTAAATTCACCAGTTCTTGATTTTCCCAGATTGGTTTCCAGGAAAGATATTTTTTCCTGTGGAAATAAGATTTTCTTTTGCTCAGGTAAAGCGGGGTGAACCCACAGGCAGGTAATTTCACCCGGGCAGTGAGAAAATATTCCCAGACTGATTTTCTGCCGCGGTCGTTAATCTCATTTACCTGGTAGAGAAAAACCTTGCCTGAATTGTCCTGCAGGCTGAAGTTCTGGTTTTTTTCCGGAAAAGAGATTACTAAATCAACATTTTCTTCTCTCTCGTAAGGCAGAGGATTGAAAAGAAGAACTTCCCAGCCAGCAGGGAAAGATAATTCACTGGCGATGCTTTTTAGAGAATTTGTTTTTAGTCGGCGTGTGGAAAGAGCAACATAGCAGGCTAAATTTTTCATTTCTTCAAAGTCAGAGGTAAATAACCATTGAGTAGCATGACTACAGGTAACCAGATGTTGTTGCCAGAGGTTTTCCATTTCTACCCGGGGATACTTTTCCCGCCAGAAGGTAGCTAAGGCAGAGTATGTTTCTGCCTGTCTGAGATTCAGGTCGTTTTCCTGCCGGTAATGGAAAAGACCGTGTTGACCACCCCAGCCAACATTGTATGCCACTTCACAAATATCCAGGGAAGTAGCGACCCTGGGTAGGTTATGTTTTTCCTTTTCCAGTTCCTGAAAAAACTCCAGTGGGGTAGCCAGAACAATAGGTATCTTTCTTGTCCGGTTCCATTTGCGTATAAAGTCAAAGATAGGTATTTCTTTGTCTTCGTAAGCAGAACGAAGTGGTCTACAGTCGTCCATCCCCTGGCTGAGCCAGCGCAACCCGGTGGGCGATAGCTGACTGTCATAAGCCAGTTCCTCCAGAAACCCTTTCTGGAATTTATGCCGGTAGCAGAGACCACTGTAACTTCCCCGGCAGCATAGAATCTGGCTGCCATCCTGTCCTTGCCAGTAAAACTCCAGGGGAATCTTCTTAGCAGAAAGAGCAGCATGGGGTCTCCAGAAACGGAAGTAGCGGTATCCAGCCAGGGTTAGCAGCTGGGGCATCTGATAGTGCCCCAGAGAAACATCAATTGTGGAGGCATAAACAGAAAGATTTGCTCGCGGAAAAAGTTTACGGAAGATTCTTTGCCCGAGAATAATATCCCGAATCTGGGTTTCTTCACCTGTTCTGCTTGGTCTGAGATTGGTAAAGGTGCCGCAGATATTTATCTGCCCGTCATAAATCCTTTTCCTTAACTCGGGAAGCAAATCAGGGCAGAAACGTAGTAAGGGCTCCAGTTGTGTAATGTAGGTATCAAAGTACCAGCGAAAGTCCGGGTGCTTGCGGCAAAGAGCCAGCACTTCCTTGAAAATCAGGACGTAACGCTTTTCGTGCCACCTGCGGTGAAAAGTCCAGGCCCAGTCTGCATGACAGTAAGGAACAACAAAAATTTTTTTAATTTGCATCAAGATATTTTAATATCCATGTTGTTTTGCTGTAAAATAGAAGTGAAAGGAGCAGACTATGGCAAAGAAATATCTCACTGCAGGGCTGACAAAACTGGTTACCGCCAGGCCGATTATCATCATTACCACCCTTCACCAGACAGGCATTGTCAATGCGGGAACATTTGGCGCCTATACTAATCTTTCTCCTACCGAGATTGGTATTGCCATTGGCCGCCCAAGCCACACTTACCAGAATATTAAAAGGACAGGGGAACTGGTGATTAATGTTGTCACTCGGTCTCTGGCTAAAGCAGCGGAAATTTGTGGAGAGGAAATCCCACCCAGTGAAAGCGAGCTGGAAAAAGCCGGGCTATCAGTGGAACCAGCCAGCCTGGTGAAAGTTCCTCTCATCAGGGAATGCGTAGCTAACATTGAATGCCGGTGGGAAAAAGAAATGGTAATTGGTTATCACAGTCTGGTGGTAGCCAGATGCCTGGCTGGATGGATAGAAAAAGATTTTCTCAGTGAAAATGGTAATCTGGATGTGGTCAAAGCCGGAGCAATTTTCAATATTGGCTATCCTCGTCCTCTTTATGCAGTGCTGGCTAATCCTTTCCTTGTGGAGTGAGATTTTCCGGGTGCCTATCTTTTCGGTGGATATCCTACCGGCTGGGTCAGAATAATCTTCTGCTCCGGTTTAAGGCCAAGCGTGGTAGCCAGAGTGTTTCTGTCCACTATACCTAAAACGACAGTATTAAGACCTGCTGAGGCACAGAAAAGATAAACATTTTGACTGATGAAACCAGTATCAACTGCAGAGTAGAATTCTTTATCACCTGGTGAAGCTTTTCCCATTCTGGAGAAATCTGCTACATAGGCCAGTACCACCGGCGCTGTTCTAACAAAGGATTGCCGTCCAAACGCACTTCTCTGGTCTCCGGAGACCACAGGTTTAAGTTGATTGGTTTTAGCGTCGTAAAGATAGACCCCACTGGAAGTGGCTACATAAATATCAATTTCCTGCCAGTTGACTGCTGAGGGTGCTGTCCTTTTACCTGATTCCGGTCGGTTGATACCGAAAGCTGCCCAGAGGAGATTGGAAAGAGTTTGTAAGGGTAGTTCTTCACTGCTGAACTCCCGGGCTGATTTTCTGAGACTGAGTGTTTCCATAAGAGGTTTGCCACCACTAGTCTGAGGTTTCGGCAAAGAGATAGCTTGCATCTCCTGACCATAAGAAAAGGCAAACCACATGAAAACTACGAAAAGTACTGTCAACCATGTTTTCTCTCTCATTCTGCCTCCTGTCAATCTGAATTATACCACGATAGATGGGGGATGAGAAACACACTGTTGAGTTATTTCCGCTCATAGGTTATATTGAAAAACCTGGAGGAAGAAAGTGAAGATAGTGGTTACCGGGGGCGCAGGATTTATTGGCAGTGTTTTTATCTGGCGGCTGAACCAGGCCGGGCTGGAGGATATTATTGTGGTAGATGAGTTTGACGAGGACAAAAAAAAGAATCTGAAAGGGAAAAAGATTATAGATTGTCTGGACAAGGATAAGTTTTTAGAAAAACTTACTTCCACAAAGTTAGGACGGATTGATTTTCTTGTCCACCTGGGTGCCTGCAGTTCCACCACAGAAACAGATGAAGACTACCTGATGAAAAATAACTATCTTTACTCTAAAAGTCTGGCAGAGTGGGCTCTCCAGAAAAATGTTCATTTTCTTTATGCTTCTTCAGCAGCCACCTACGGCCGGGGAGAGTTTGGTTTCTCTGATGAGGACCATTTTTCCCTGAAACTGAAACCTCTCAACCTTTACGGCTGGTCCAAACAGAAGTTTGACCTCTGGGTTATTCAAAACAACCTTTCAGGAAAGGTAACCGGTTTTAAGTTCTTCAATGTTTTCGGACCCAATGAGTATCACAAAGGAGAGATGAGAAGTGTGGTTGTTAAAACCTATGAAAGAATAAGAAAGGAAGGACGGGCCTTTTTATTCAAGTCCTACCGGCAGGATTACGGTGATGGTGAGCAGAAAAGGGACTTTGTCTATGTAAAGGATGCGGTGGAGGTAATGTGGTATTTTTTTACGCATCCTGAGAAAAAAGGTATTTATAATGTGGGGACGGGGAAAGCACGAACTTTTAACGATTTAGTACGGGCACTTTTTCAGGCTTTAAATATGGAACCGCAGATTACATACATAGATATGCCAGAAAACCTCAAAAATCAATACCAGTATTTTACAGAAGCCGATTTAAGGAAATTGAGAATGGCTGGCTGTAATCATGTTTTCAGACAACTGGAAGAGTCTGTCTCCGAGTATGTGGGATACCTGAAAAATCAGGCTTATATTTGAGTTTCACCAGCTGACTTTTACCACCTTGTTTTTCTGACTGCTTTCTATCGCTGCTATCACCATAGCCAGACTCTTGATGTTATCTTCTCCGGAGGTGAGAGGTTTCTTGCCCTGCCTGACGCATCTGAGAAACTCATCTATGAGGCCAGCGTGTCCTTCCTGAGAAGCAGGAAACTCCGGAAATTTAACTTCTACTTTTTCTAATTCTCTTTTAAAACCGGTCTTTCCTTTCACCCTTTCTGCCTGACAGTTACCCCCTCCGTCCCAGATGGCACTACCTTTCGTGGCAATCAGTCTCCAGGCGCTTTCCCAGGAAGTGTTCATTCCTTCCGCACACCAGCTTCCACGGTAAGAGTAGACCAGGCCACCGGTCATTTCAAAAAGTGCTATGGCTGAAGCATCGTAGTCATACCAGGAACCAGCCGGGTTCCATTCCCGGCAAAAAACAGAAACAGGGTCAGCTCCAGAGATAAATCTGGCAGCATCAAAAGTGTGAATAGCCATATCCAGAAGAAGTACATGCTTCATTCTGTCGCGAAATCCGCCAAAGTGCGCACCAATGAAGAAGTCACTGGTTAAGGTCGTCAGTGTCCCTATTTTTCTGGAACGTACCAGACGGACAATTCCTCTAATCCAGCGGTTATACCGTCGGTTCTGGATGATGGCATAGACAAGGTTTTTTTTGGCAGCTGTCTCCACCAGGGTTCTGGCATGGGCAAGAGTGTCAGCCATGGGTTTTTCTGCCAGGACATGGCAGTGGTGCTGGAAAGCAGTAAGGGCTACTGGATAATGGGATTCCGGGGTGGTACAGTCAAAGACAGCATCTGGTTTCAGGCATTGAAGGGCAGAAGTGAGATTTGTCTCTATGGCAACATTCTTCAGATTAAACTGGCTGGCTAATTTTTCTGCTGCCTGCGGATTGATATCCACCAGACCAATCAAAGATGCTTCTTTCTTCTCCAGAAGGGGTCTGACCCAGGCCCTGCTGATACCACCACAACCGACGAGAACAATTTTTATGAGACTTTCCTTCATTTTTTTCCTCCTTCTCAGGCATTTCGTATCAGGCAACGGGAAGGGATATTCTTTTCTTCCAGTTGAGGCAAAAGCCCGATGAGAAAAGCCCTGGTCTTTTTATCCCGGTAACCTGAAATACGAAAGTTGCTATCCAGTTTTTTGTTGATACTTTCCATAAAAAGTTCCCGGACAAACTTACCGATAAGAGAAGCAGAAGCAGCGGCAAAAGACTTTTTTTCCACCTCTACAGAGAAATTAAGAGTGTAGACTTTCTCCGGAAAGATAAGCTGGTAGGTGGATAGCTGGTGAGTTTCTTTCAGGATTTTAATGCGGGCTTCTGGAAAACTATACCGCAGCCAGGTAAGATAGTTTTTTGTGCCGCCGATTTTTCCAGCCTGGATGGTAGCTGTGTCCGTTGCCAGATAACGAATAACTTCGGCAAAACCGCAGAAATCAATAAAGGATTTAGAATGTCCCTGCTGAAAAAGAGCATTCAAACAAGCAGGACAAAATATCTCGCAGTACAAATTTTTTAGCTTCACTTTCTGTTTTTCTTCCCACTGGCGCAAAGAAACAGAAAGATTGATGATTTCTTCTTCCTGGCAGTAAGTGAAGGAAGAGGCAAGACAGGACCAGCAAAACTCAGTACCTGTCAGGCAGCCAGCCCGGGGAGCAACGTTTTTAATAAAACAGGCGGGATTTTCAGGAAGATAGCCATGGAGAGCGTGGAAGATAGCCAGGGAAAATAACTCCAGTTTTTTCCGGCTTTCCCTGACAGAGGAAATAAAAAATTTTTTGCTATCGGCAATCCCGGGAAACCATTCCTGAATTTTTCCTTCTAAAAGCATTCCGGTAATAACCAGTGGTCCCAGGAGAGGACCAAGACCATTTTCATCTATACCCAGTTGTAGATTCATCTTTTCAAAAAAGTAGCCAGCCCACCGATAATCAGTACTATGGCAAAGATTTTTCTAAGTTTAGCCTGATTCATCCGCATGCTCATTCTGGCTCCAAAAGGTGCTGCCACCATGGCAGCCAAACCTACCAGAAAACCAATCTCTATTTCCATCAGATTTTCCGACCAGTAACCGAGACTTCCGGAGAAAGCGTTGAAAAAGACAGCAGTCAGCACCGTACCAATGCAGATTCTCATGGGCACATGAAGACAGAGATGAAGTAAGGGCACGATGATGATGGCACCGCCTACCCCGCCCATACCTGAGACTACCCCACCAGCCATACCAACCAGTAGTCCCTTCCAGACAGGTACTGGGGGTGAAAACTGGTTTTCTTCTTTATCAGGCTGATTCTGTCCTGACCACATTTTCCATCCAGTGACTACCACCAGTATGATGAAAAAAAACTTAACAAAAGTATCCGGTAAAATAGCGGTGAGAAAAGCACCTAATCTGGCTCCCAGAATCCCTCCGGCAATTATGGAAAGAGAAAGATATCCGCAGACCTGGTTTCCTCTCCAGTGAGTGATTAAGGCTGAAGAAGAAGAGAAAAGAATCACCAGGAGGCTGGTGCCTATGGAAACTTTGATGGGTAAGTCAAAAAAAAAGAAAAACACCGGCACAAAAAGGGAACCACCGCCCATGCCTGTAAGGCCGGAGATAAAACCGCCAGCAAGACCCAGGACTAATGATTTTGCCAGAAGCATATGTTATTTTACTATCAGAAAGAGAGAAAAGAAAACTTCAGCGTCTTCCTTTTCACATGAAAGAAAAAACTTGCCCGATAAAAGCTCTCAGGTTATGATGAATAATTATGGAAAATTTGATAGTCTGTCTTTCTGATTTTGATGCCAGGGTAAGGCAGGAATCTTTTCAAAAACTTCTTTCCTGCATTAAAAAGGGAAAGATAGTTGCGCAGCGCCAGTATGCCGGCTGGTTAAACCTGCATCTACATACTTTTCATTCTTTCAACTACAGAGGATGGTCTCCAGCAAGGGTTGTCTTTGAAGCCTGGAGGACTGGTCTGGTCTGGGTAGGAACAGTTGATTTTGACACACTGGAAGGGCTGGAAGAGACATTGACTGTTGCCAGGACACTAAGGGTGAAAGCCGCTGGTGGATTGGAATCCAGGGTTTTTGTTCCGGAGTACAGGAACCTGGTGATAAACTCGCCCAAAGAGCCAGGAATTTTTTACCTTTGCGGTCAGGGATTTTCCAGTTTCCCCCGGGAAAAAAGTGAAGAAGGAAAATTTTTCTACAGGCTGAAAAACATGGCACAGGCTCGTAACCTGATGGTAATAGAAAGGGTTAACCGGTTTTTAGGGGAAATATCTTTAAATTATCAGGAACATGTTCTTCCCTTAACACCATCAGGTAATCCTACAGAAAGACATATTGTTATGGCTTATCAGATAGTTTCAGAAGCAAAACTTGGTGCTAAGGTAGATGCTTTCTGGAGCGAGATTTTGCAGCGACCGCAACAAGAAATAGCCAGTTTAAGAAAGAATAAACCTCAGGATTTTCAGGAACTTCTCCGTACCAGGTTGATTAAGTATGGCGGTCCAGGATATGTGGAACCAGAGGAGAAACTTTTTCCCTCTTTGAAAGAAGTTGTCGCTGGCATGGAAAAAGCAGGTGGAATACCCATCGGTACCTGGCTGGATGGTACCAGCGAAGGAGAAAAAGATACGGAATTATTTCTAAATTTCTTTCTCAGCCAGGGGATAAAAGGGATGGCTATTATTCCCGAAAGAAACTGGCATATTTCTGATTTGGAGGAAAAAAAATTAAAGGTAGCCAGGCTAAAAAATTTTCTCCAGGCCTGTCAGCATATGAAAGTCCCGGTGATTTGCGGTACAGAGATGAATAAAGCAGGCCAGCCTTTTGTAGACGATTTCAACCAGCCGGTTCTGGCTGAGTACCTACCCTATTTTATTCATTCTGCCCGGATTCTTTTTGCCTGAATTTTGAAACCGTGTTTTTCCCTTCAGGACAGGTCTCTTCCGGTCCTGCCTGAAGAAAAGTTTCCGGGTCTTTCAGATTCCGGTAGGTGGTGCTCAGATAGCAGGAACTTCTGGCTGTGTCAGAGATTCTAACCTCCTTAATCTTCCCGGAAAAGAAACTGCCGCCTTCTGCGAGACTCCCGATAGTAACAGGGACACTATTTTTCTGCAACTTTCCCATGGCTCGCTGGCGGCTAATCAGGACACCATCAAGATAGAGATAGATTTCTTTACCATCAAAGACCCCAGCCAGATGGTGCCATCCAGAAGAAGGAATTTTGCTGGCTCTCACGGTGGCGACTGTGTTGTTTTGTAGAGCTACAGTAAAGGAAGGACCGGGAACAGCTGCAGTCAGGCCACCATTATGACCGCAGTCCATATATTTCAAAACAAAAGTAGCATTTTCTCCGGTGGTATCGTAACGCAACACCCTTCCGTGTCCTGAAATTTTGCCGGTTTTAAGGAACTCCGCACCATCGTGCCATGGTACACAATAAAGGTAACGGCCATCAAAGACAGCACCATTATACCCGATGGTAACAAGCCCCTCTGTTTGACCAGCATCTATTGCCTGCCATGCCTGCGCATTGCAGAAATCTTTTAAGGTGTCATAGCGCAGAAACCGGCCGTGGAAAATTCTTTCCTCGTTATAAAAAGGGATGAAATAGATGTAACGGCCATCAAAAGCAGCTCCGTCATAGCCAACTGTATCAAGGTCTGAACTATTGCCAATGTTCCAGGACTGCCAGGAGGTATCTTCTTCAAAAGGTTTTTCAGTATCGTACCTTACCACAGTCCGGCTTCTTCCATAGGGTACAAAGTAAACATATCTGCCGTCAAAAATACCTCCTACACAACGACCCATTCCTGTAGTTGCGGCATCGTGTACAGCCCAACTATCTGGTTCTGTGAAAATCTTCCTGGTATCATAACGCAGGACAACAGAGTGACTCAGCGGAACAAAGTAAACATATCTGCCGTCAAAGACTGCTCCATCAAAGTCTCTTGCTTTTAACCCGAAACTCTGACCGGCATCATAAACTGACCAGCTGCTTTTTTGTTTGAAGGGAGAATGGGTGTCATATCGCAAAATCTTGCCACTATGTCCTTTTTCTTTATCCTGACCACTGCCAGGGGCGAAATAAATATACCGTCCATCAAAAGCTGCAGATTGATAAGAAATGGGTAGTCCGGCGTCATAGGCTTCCCAGCTGGAAGAGCGGCTAAAGGCTTTGCGAGTATCATAACGCAGCACCCGGGAATGATATCCGACACCGTCAAACCTCGGTACGAAATAAACATAATTACCATCAAAAACAGCGCCGTAGTATCCTTTTGTGTTTAGACCAGAGGTATTACCGGCGTCATAGGCTTCCCAGCTGGTAAGATTTTTGAAATCTCTCTGAGTATCATATCTCAGCACTTTTCCATGCCGCTGGCGGGTATCGTGCTGGGGAGAAAAATAAACGTAACGGCCGTCAAAGACACCTCCAAGATAACCTGTAGTATCAAGCCCAGATGTTTTTCCAGCGTCAAAAGCGGTGAATTTTCCCCAGGAATTTTGCACTTTCCATTTTGCTACCAGTGTTTGCATTTTTTCAGCTCTGACATCGTCTTGATAAAACCAGGCTTCGACAGTCAAAGAGTTTCCAGTTAAGGGAACGTTAATGGAAGGAGTTAAAGGATTCTGCTTGGTGGTCCGCAAATCAGAAATTGTTTCTGAAGACCAGATGAGAAAGTGGTGGGCATCCCCCACCTTAGTACTTTTACGGTTAAAATCTCTGGCTGGACCACCATAATAGACGTAAATTATGTTGTCTTTCTCAGAAGAGAGAAATGGGACCTGGACGCGCCAGGAGCTGGTATTGGTACAGCTATCATAAGAAAGGAATTCTTTCGGCAGCGGGGTAAGCCCATCTGCGGCTGTGAAAAGGAAATTTCTGGTATCTTTTACATGCATATCTTTCAACAAGACCAACACAGGGAAATTCCTCAATTCACCAGAGACAACATTTTTTTCTACCTTTAGCTTTTTACGAAACTTATAGGGGAACTTCCAGGAAGGGGCTTTCCAACCAGGAGAAAAAGTCCTGATTAACTGTGGACCGTTACTGCCTTCAAAGTATAAAGAGACTGGTTTTTCTTCAGCCTGTACGTGTCCCCACTGTTGTAAAGAAAAAAAGCCAGGCTGAACTTCTTTCTCCGCCAGAACTTTTTTCCCCGTTAGTAGTTTCAATTTTCCAGCCGCAGATAAGAGTATTTCACCATCCAGACTAATTTTTTCGCCTCCCTCAAGATAACGCATCACCGGTCTGGTCAACACTAAGACCTCTGGAAGCACAGCATCAATTTTCATAACTTCAGCGCGAGAAATCCCGTGATAGGCGACAAGGCTTAGAGAAAACCGGCAGGTTTCGCCGGGTTCAAGCAGTACTGTCTCTTCTGGTCTTTCCCACCGGTGAGCATTCGCTTGAAGAGCATAACTCAAGCAGGGCTGGACAACATAGCCGCTATTGGTCATAAAAATACCCATCTTCATCTGGTCAGTTGTTCTTTCTATTTTCACCGGACCAGCCACAAAGAATAAACATTCTTTGCTTTTGTCGTCACCCACCACACACCAATCTGCTGGAAGATAAACCATGATGTACCTTATTTCCTTACCAGGACGGAAATCTGTTGCTTCCGGTAATGGCCAGTCTACCCAGTTGTCTACCTGATAACCTCTGGCTTCTAATTCAGGGAAATTTACCAGTTCATAGAGATAACAGCGGTCACCAGGAGCATGGAAGTAGTCACCTTCATCATATTTGTTGATGGCAGTACGGCTGTGAATGTCAAAAGTGAAACGTGCCTTTTGTTTTCCTGTGTTACGAATCAGATAATCCATCATAAGTCTGGCAGAATGAGAAAAAGCGGTTATCCTTTTCTGGAATAAGAGGGTGCTGGGCTGGTTTGTTGCCGGGTCCTGGTAGGTTATTTCAGTTTCTCCCTGCCACCAGACAGATTGTTTTGTTCTGCCGGTTTTGTCTTTCCATTTGGAAAAGTAAAGATATCCTTTTACCGGGAAACGAACTCGATCTACCTTTCCTTCAACCAGGCCGCTAACCCAGGGCAGAGAATCAATGATACCACCGTAATACACATGACGTTGAGAAGTATTGGGGGTAGAAAGTGGTTCCGGGTGGACAAACATTTCCTGGCTGGTTGGTTTGTAGAAATAAGAGAGGGGAAGTCTGGCAATTTCTGGTACAAGTACTACCTTTATAATGTTATTTTCCATTATTACTATGCGCTTACCGTCCTGTATAGTTTCTTTCAAATCTACTTTGCTGGAAGCGAAAAGCATTTCAACTAACAATAAAAAGAGCAAAATGAAAAATTTTTTCTCCACTTTCACCTCCTGCTGGTTCTTCACACCTTGTTTTAGTGATTTTCTCCGGAATACTCCTCCAGAACAAAATCGTCAAACCAGGAAGTACCTTTTCCTTCATGCCACAGGACCGGCTGAATCAGACATTCCCTTAATTCCCATTCCAGTACCCGGCCTAAGATTTGTTCCTCCATAGGAGGAGTGATAATTTCCACCTTTGTCCAGTCACTGGTTTCTTTCACCCAGATTGGGGCAAAGATTGGTCTTATCTTTACTGCCTCCTCTGGTCTGGAAGAAAAACTGTAACTCTTTTCCTCTTTCCCGGGAAAATATCCTAAGGTGGCTCCTTTACCTTTTAGGTTTTCGGTCCGGATATAAACTGAAAGACGATACCTTTTTCCTGGCTGTACTCTGGGGCGGTCAAACAGTGGTGTCTGCCAGCCAGCAACACTTTCGGTAGTTGTTCGCACCCGTAAGGAACAGGTTCCTGTCCTGGCGCAGTTAGTTACCCAGGAGCATTCGTTTTCCGGTGTCTGATTGTAGTCAATCCTCATCACGCCCGGGTGATAATCAGCAATGTGATGGTGGAAAGGATGCCATATTCTGCTGTGTTCGGGTGCGTCAATGGTGACGATGTTTTCAAAGCTATTGAGGCCTGTTTCCTCATACCTTGGATACCTCTTCTGAATCCTTTCTGCAGGAGGATAGCCGACCAGAATGGCTTCTTTCAGGACCTCAGCAGTCATGACTGAATCAAAGTTAACTATGCGGAAACACGCCTGGACAGAAAAACCTTTAGGTGGAACTTCTTTCTTGCTAACAAGGTCCAGAAGAAAATGAAGGTCATAAAACCAGTTGCATTGCTCTATGGTAGTGATGGCAGCTGTATCTCCCAGCAGCTGTACCATGGGATTGCCAGCAGGATTATTCATAAACCCGATATAGCCATCTCTGGCTACTTTGATTCCACTGGAAGCGCTGGTGACCAGGCGATTAAGGGGAACCTTTACCCAGGTAGGTTTTTGGGCATAATAATCGCCGATATCTTTTCCTCTCTGATAGACAATGTAGTCCCACATTGGTCCCGGGAAGTTTACTTTGGTGCCGTCCTTATAAAATTGAGGTCCGGTTTTATAGTCAAACAGTCCCTGGGGGAAAAGGTCAAAGTATTCCCAGAAAAGTGGCGGGTAAGTATCAGGGTTTAAATCTTTTGTTACAGTGGCTATTGTTTTCACATAATAAGAATAACAGCGCAACTGCTCATCATAAGTTACCTCCATCTGCCAGTCACTTATCAGTCCAAATGGTTCCATTTCTGTTATTAGACGAAATTTTGCCTTATCCTTAGTGGTTGAGGCGTGGAAGGAAACCTGTTTGGGTTTACCCACCTGATATCCCCAGTAAGGAAAAAACCAGCCGTATGGTCCCCATCTCATCGCCGGATGAGGAAACATTTCTCTGCCACCAGGTACAAGTTTCAAACAACCGAAGCGAACAAAATCAGGATAATAAGTAAGAATCTTCTCCTGTCCGTCAAAAAGAGATGTTTGGTTTCCTTCTGTTACCAATTTGAAGTCTGTCTGATAATTACTGGCAGTCACGACCGCCTCCCGGAAAAAAAATAACACCAGAGTAAAAAACAGAAGATTTTGGGCCACTGATGTACTCATAGTTTCTCCCTTGCTTTACCTGGCTAAAGGTGGTGCTTGACAAGCTTGTATATATATAGTATATTTATGGCATGATAGAAGTCAAGGTACCTTCTCAGGAAATTGCCAGATATGTGCGAGGACTAATTGAAAAGGGTAAACCAGGAGATTTACTTCCCAGCCAGACTGAACTTTCCCGTCTTTTCAGGGTAAACCATCTTACTGTAAGAAAAGCGCTTCAAAAACTGGAGAAAGAAGGTTTGATTTACCGGATACAGGGTAAAGGGACGTTTATCGGAAGCCAGATTCTTGATGAAGTCAAACTTGTGGTCTGGCTTTCCGGAAGAATAGAAAAAAATCAGGACTGGGCGTTAATTCTAAAAGGAATGCTAGAAGAAACTGAGAAAAGAAAAATTAACATTTCAGTGTGTTCTTTAAGCAAAACACTTCTTGAGAATAAAGAAATAACATGGCAGGGTAATTCCTGGTCAGGTATTTTCCTTCCGCTACCCACAGATGAAGAATTAGAAAAGGTCATTATTGCTTCTGCCCGGATAAAAAATTTAATGGTTCTCAACCGCATCTTGACCAGTGCAGGTGTGCATTATGTAAGTACAGACCACAAGGCAAGCGCCTACCAGTTAACCAGATTGTTGATAAAAAGAGGACATCAAAAGATTGGGCTGGTTGCTTATTCAGAAGCGTCTTACTGTCTTCAAAGGTATGAAGGATTCAAGCAGGCTTTGCAGGAATCCGGTTTAACTTTCCCTCCCCTAATAGAAACAGACGGTAATGATCCTGAGGGTCTGGTAAGGGCAATTAAAGAGATGCTTCAGTCCTTCCAGCCTACAGCTATTCTGGTACTTGGTCATAGTTATCTGCCGGCTGTGTTTAAGGTGGTGCACGAAAGAAATTTACGCATCCCTCAAGATCTGGAGATAGCCACTTTTGATGAAGTTCCTGATCCATTACCAGAAAAAGAATATATCCACGAAGCGATTCAACCTTTTCCTGAGATAGGCAGGGTCGCTATCCGGGAAATGGAACGGTTTATCCGGGGAGAAACAGAAAGAGTGGCAGTTTCTCTTCCGGTTGAGATAAAAGAAAAAAGATAGGAGGGCAAAATGGGAAAGAAAGGTTTTACTTTGATTGAATTGCTTGTGGTTGTGGCAATTGTGGCTATTCTGGCAGCGATGCTTTTACCGGCACTGTCCACAGCCAGGGAGAAAGCCAAACAGGCAGCCTGTTTGAGCAACCTGAAAAATTTTGGTCTTGCCTTTATGATGTATGCCCAGGATAATGATGACTATTTGCCACCAGCGCTTGGTCCTGGAGCAGAGATGAGAGACTGGCGGTCCATTCTCTGGCCGTATTTAAAAAGGAGTGGTGAGTATAAGGATCTTCAAAGTGACCCAAAACAAGCAATCAATACTGTTTTTGCTCATCCAGCGACAAAGTACAGTGAGGCTGGAATTCCAGGGGATGCAAACATTAAAGGTCCGGTACTCTACAGAATGAACGGCAGTCTTTTGAACCGGGAATCATCCTCTGATCCTTACTACTGGTACCTGAACGAGCGGAGGCCCAAGAAACTTTCTCTTATTCGCTTCCCGGAAGAAGCCTGTCTGGTAATGGATTGTTTATCTGGTTATGCTTGCGCTATTTCTTCTTACTGGATGGGTTCAACTGCCAGGTACGCTGTAAACTCTCACGGGCTTGGGTTCAATGTTCTTTATGTCTCAGGTCACGCTGCCTGGATGTCAAGCAGTCAATTTCTTAAGGAGCACATCCAGAGCTTGCAGTATACAAACTTTTCGGTTTCCTTTCCGGACGCTTCCGGCAAACGCAGATATTCAAAGTTCTGGACAGGCAGAAACGACATTTGGCCGTGATGCTCATCTATTAGTATAACCGGTTTTGCCAGAAGTGTTGATTTTTTCATTGTTTGTCAATGGAGGTACAGATGAGTGGGAAAACGTTTCTGGTACTTTCCCTGGCAGGGACAATCCTTTTGGGAACTGTTCAAACACTGGAAAGCAAAGTACTTTCACCGGAAGAGCTGGCGGCGATCAAACAACGACTGCAGTCGATGATAGCACAGGAAGGGTTAAGTCCTGAAAACCGTTACCTGAAAGGACACTTTGTTTCCCGAGTCCCGGCAAAACGAAAATATTCTCCTTACCTGGAAGAAGGTTTTCCTTATAAATGGAACTTTGATGATGGGACACTCTGCGGGATAAATGAGAAGTGGCAGATGGAGGATGTGAAAGTTGAAGAAGGTACTCTTTCCTTTAAGGTGGCAGCAGCAGGTGCTTTTTTCTCCTGGGGAGATTTTGAAAAGAAAGGGCCTCCTCTTCACATAGGTTTTCCGACAAAAGATGGGTATAGCATGCCAAGAATTGCAGCGGTGAAAATCAGGATGAAGCAGAGTTTGGAGACGAGCGTCTGGCAGATTTCAGTGAGAAGATTGAATGACCAGCGTGGTAAGGAGTATGTCTCCAAAGAGGTAACCGTAAAGGGAAGTGAATGGCAGGATGTTTTGATTCCCACAGATGGTTTAGGTCCTGTCCCGTGCACAGGTTTTCGTCTCTTAACAAAGACAGAAGGCAATAATGTACAGATTGATTACCTTGTTCCCTGCGCTGAACCGAGGATGCAGTACCGCACCGTTGTGGAAATTCCTGCTAAAGTTCGCTGGGCGCGCGTTTCCATAGTTAGCGAAACCTCTCATTACCTTTATGTGAACGGGAAACTGGCAGTGAAATCCCCCCCCTATGTAAGGTGCTCCCAGATATGGAACTATGAAATCGACCCATCGCTTTTCCGTATAGGGAAGAACGTAATCGCGGAAGAAAACAGTATCTGGTTTGGTGGTGGTTTTATTCTTGATGGCGCGCTTTTGTGTGAGGATGGAACATACATCCGGTTTGATTCTGACGAGAAGTGGAAAGGACCCATTGAAGAAGCGGTGGAGGGAACAGCCTGGATGATGCCTGATTATGACGATTCAGGGTGGGCAGTTGTCGGTGTAGCGAGAAACCATCCCAACGCACCAAGTGTTTACGACAATTTACTCCGGCCTCAGGAGGGAAATGTTGGAGTAGGTTATTCGGCATTCTGGTTCAACCCTTCGTGGAAGGGGCAGATGATGGTAGAGCCGGCAGATGGTCGGAGTCAACCTGTTTATGGCAGCAAGGAAGGGATTTCTCTGAAG
>Ga0185342_1000272_pt1 | contig 28929 bp, 21 predicted proteins | sample ConPoolayeEmetaG_FD_128045 | JGI IMG/M metagenome (GOLD analysis project Ga0185342, IMG submission 128045) | Hot spring microbial mat communities from California, USA to study Microbial Dark Matter (Phase II) - Cone Pool mat layer E metaG... ... | reverse complement strand
TTTTTTATCAAGTTCGTTTTTTAATAAAATTTCATGAACTTCTCTTACTGTTATTGGCTCTTTTTCCCATACAATTTCCATAATGCTTGCTTCAATATCACTTAAGCTTGATATATTTATGGGTCTTTTGTTTTCATTTTTAGCTAAACTTTTATTATTCATATTGTTTTTTTATCTACTGTTTTCTTTTCTCTTAAAGATGAACTTTATTATTGCTTTTAGGTTATTTATCAGTATTACTAAAAGCATTTGTTACCACTGGCAATACTAATAACTATTTATTTTCTTTCAGCCCTACTATCTAAAATTTTAATAATTCTAAATTAACATCAACTTAAATTATAACTTAAAGCATATTTAAACTCAAATATTAAAATAATTATAGAAGATAATTACTATTAAATATAAATATCAATAATGTATAAAAAATTTATAAAAATTTTATAAAAATTTTACTATTACTGCTTGACATATTATAAGAAAAGTATAATAATTATTTTAAATTTTTTTATAATTTTAAATTAAATTTATTATAATATTTATAAAAATACTATAATAATTTAGTTAATGCTTTTGTAACAGCTTTTTAACCTTAATATTATAGCAAATTTTTAAAAAGGAGGGGAGCTAATGAGCAAACTGTGGAAAATATTGTTGATTTTAGGTTCATTAATTGGTATTTGTGGCACTGTAAGATGGTAGCATTGCTTAGTTTTTAAGGAATTATGAAAATAAAAAAATAATTCCTATATTTAAGAAGTAAAGAGGTATTCCTGTTGAAAAAGCCTGAAAATAAATTTTGGTTGTTGTTTTATGTTTACTTAGTTTTTATAGCAGGAATAGCCAGTTTTATATATGTTCTTCTTAAATATAGGGATTTTTCTTTTTTAGGTGTTTTATTATTTGGAGTTTTAATTTTTGCCTCTGATAACTTATCTGCGCCGTTACCTAAAACTGGAAGTGTTTCTGTAAATTTTGGGATATCTCTTGCAAGTTTAATAATTTTTGGTCCCTCTACAGCGATACTTGTAACTTTTATTTCTATTTTTAATATAAGAGAAATACTAAAAAGAGTTCCTTATTACAAGCATTTATTTAATGCTGGACAGTATTTAATTTCATTTGCTTGGGCAGCAGTTTTTTTTGAATATTTTTACGATAGGTCTCAGACAAATTTTTTTTATGCAAGAAATATCTGGGTTATTTTTTTGGTGACTTATATTTTTTTTATATTAAATACAACTCTAACTGCTGGTGCAATTTCTTTAAGTACTAAAATAAATATTTTAAATATATGGATATTTAATTTTGCATGGATTATACCTTTTCAATTTTTTTTATCTGCAGTGGCTATAGCAATAGCTTTTTTATATATAAAATACAGCCCTTTTACATTATTATTTACATCACTGCCTTTAATTATTGCTCAATATACTTATCTTTTACGCATAAAGGAAAGAAAAATAATATTAAACAGCATTATGCAGATTGTAAAAATAATGGAAGCTAAAGATATATATACTGCTGGCCATTCTATGAGAGTAGCAGATTATTGCGAAGGTATAGCAAGAAAGCTCAGGTTAAATGAGTATGATATTGAAATTATTAGGAATTTAGCAAGCCTGCATGATATTGGAAAAGTTCAAATAGATCTTTTTATATTAAATAAAACTGCTAAATTAACAAAAAAAGATTGGGATGAAATTAAAAAACACCCTGTTGTCAGTTATGAAATTGTAAAAAATATAGATTTTTTAAGAGATAGAGCTACTACAGTTTTATATCATCATGAAAAATATGATGGAACAGGGTATCCTTTTGGAAAGAAAGGTAATGAAATTCCATTATTTGCGAGGATTTTATGTGTAGCAGATTCTTATGATTCTATGACAACAGATAGACCATATAGACCAGCTTTAACTGTAGAGCAAGCAATTAAGGAACTTTTAGATAATAAAAACACTCAATTTGATCCAGTAATATCTGACGCAATGGTCAATTTAATTATGCAAGAGGGTTTAATAGCATATAGTACTGATGAAGGCAATGACGAAGAGTAAGATTAGCTAATTTATAGCTTATTTATTGTCTATATAATTCCTGAAAAAATTCTCTACTCGATTTTCTAATTGTGTTTTTTAGACCAAAGATTACTTTTTGTATGGAATAATCTGATGTAACTACAATTATTTTATCATACAAAGAACTGTTTGAATGAACAATATTTTCAATTATTGCATCTGCACTTTTTCTGTATCCGGAGTATATGACCTCAATATCATTTATTTTTTCTGAATAGTCAAAGCTTTGCTGTTTTGAATCAAAAACAATTTTTTTGTCATAATCTTTATAATTCGTGCAGTTTAAAACTTGTATTAAAAGCTTTTTTCTTTTAGCCTCTAAAGAAATATTTTCTTTAAAATATGTCCCTATAATGTTGTAGCCATCAACAATTAATAAGTTTTTATTTTTTCTAAGCATGTTAATAAGAATATTAAATTATATCTCTATTATTTTATATTTCTATTGTTTAAAGTCACGAGTTTTATGGTTAATATACTGCAACCATAGTAAAATTTTTTTCAAAAACTTTTATGTAAAATTTGGAATATAGTCCTTTTATAAATACCACAACTTGGACAAATTTAATTTATCTTTACATAATTTAAAATTATTAAGGGTTATACCAGACTTTAATTTTTCTAATTGTTTCAACCGGCTGATCCCAAAGCGGCTCTTGTCTATGAGTATAGCCACTTGGTACTTCAGCATAAGGCTCTTTAATAAATTCTACATGTGTATAACCTGCTTCAAATAAAATATGGTTTGCTTGCTCAAGAGGCATTAATGTAACATTTGGCATTATTGGTAATTGTTCAGGCAATATTGGCGCTTGATTTCTTGGTTCATTTCCATATTTAAATTCTGCAACTGAAATCTGGTCAGAAGGGGTGAAACGGTTAGGAACCATAATTTCTCCTGTTTCTGGATTTGTAGTAATTTGAAGTATAAACTTATCATCTTGAGGTTTTACAAAGTTTTCAATTGGAAGATTTGCAGTTGCTCTTTCCATAAATAATTTCCAAATCATTGCTGGATGGGCACCGCCTTGAACTCTTAAATCATGAATTATTCCCATTTTTCTATTTTCTTCTGGATATCCCATCCATACGCAAGCTGCTAAATTTGGCGTAAAGCCTGTAAACCAGGCATTTTCTGCTTCCTGAGTGGTGCCAGTCTTGCCTGCGCATGGTCTATCTTGAAGTCTTGCGCGAGTACCAGTGCCTCTTTGCGTTACCTGTTGTAGAATTTCTATAGCCCTATATGCATTAATCGGAGAAATTACTTGTTTTTCCTGAGGTTTGTATTCTTCTAATATATTTCCCTCATTATCAATAATTTTAAGTATGGCTATAGGATCATGTCTTTTACCATAATTTGCGATAGTGGCAAAGGCTGTGCAAACTTCCAATGGGGATACACCTGTAGTAAGCCCTCCTAGTCCAATTGCTGGATAGCCTTCAAGAGGAGTTTGAATTCCCATATCATTTGCAATTTTTGAAACTGCAAAACCTCCAACTTTCATGATTAGTTGTGCATAAACAACATTGACTGACTTAACAGTAGCATCAAGTATTGTCATCTCATTTGTGTCAAACTTTTCACCCATATAGTTTGAAACTTCCCATGGTTTGCTCCCAACTATATCATAAAAAATTGTACCGTTTGGGTTAAATGTCATATATGGGCTTATTCCTTGCTCTAAAGCAGCAATTAAAGCAAATACTTTAAAGGTAGAACCTGGCTGTCTTTTTGCTTGAGTTGCAAGGTTAAATTTCATTTTCTTGAAATCTTTACCACCAACCATTGCTTTTATAAAACCTGTCTTTGGGTCCATTGCTACAAGAGCTGCAGCTGGGTCTTCTGGGTCTGGTAAAACTTGTTTTATTGCATCTTCTGCAGCAACCTGCATCGAAGGCTCAAGAGTAGTGTAAATATTAAATCCACCTTTAAATACTTTATTTACACCATATTTTTCTATAAGGATTTGTTTTACATATTCAACAAAATAAGGAGCAAACCCAGCTTCTTCTTCTTGAAACGGTCTTTGTGTTATTATTGGCTGTTTAATAGCATTTTCATAATCTTTTTGGTCAATATAGTTTAGTTCCAACATTTTACCCAAAACAATATTTCTTCTTTGTAATGCTGCTTTTTTATCAACATATGGAGAATAGTAATTAGGAGATTGTATCAATCCAGCAAGAGTTGCACATTCAGATAAACTTAAGTACTCAACATCTTTATTAAAATAAACTTTAGCTGCTGCCTGAACTCCATAAGCGCCTTCTCCAAGGTATATTGTGTTTAAATACATTTCAAGAATTTCATCTTTTGTATAAATTTTTTCTAACTGATAAGCAAGTGCTGCTTCTTTAATTTTTCTCTCATAGGTCTTAATGGTTTTTCCTTGTGGAATATAAATGCTTGTAATTACCTGTTGCGTTATAGTACTTGCTCCTTCTTCAATTTTACCTGCTTGAAGATTTATTAAAAATGCACGTAATATTCCTTCATAGTCTACCCCTTTATGTTTATAAAATCTTTCATCTTCAATAGAAATAACAGCATTGATTAAATTTCTTGGAATACGGGAAAGTGTAACAAGTTCCCTATTTTCTTCACCATGAAATGTTGCAATTAAAGTTCCATCAGCTGCGTAAATTTTTGAAGTCAGTGCTGCCTGGGTAGGAGTAAAATCTTCAAGTTTAGGAAGGTCATTAAAAAAACTGGAAACAACTGTTGCAGCTGCAAATAAAACTCCGCCAGCTGCAGTAAAAATACCTGTTATTCCTACTAAAAAGAATATAAGTAAAAATATTATTATTTTAAGGCCAACTCTTTGCTGAGCTCTTTTTTTATGCTTTTTTCTTAAAATAGACATATCTTAAAATAGAAATATAAAATAGACATAATTTTTAAGTTATATTAAATTAAGTTAAGTTAAATTAAATAAAATTAAATAAATAAAATAAAATTTAAATTAAATTAAATCAAAATTAAAACAAAATTAAATAAATTAAATAAAAAATAAACTGAGTCTTAAAAGTGCATTTATCTGGGTAATTATATTATTAAATGCTTATTAAATAAATAAATTTTAAATATTTTTAGTATTGTTTTATTTTTAAATTTTATTAAATTAATAAATTTTATTAAATTAAAAGAATTGATAAAATAAGTTAAAAACCTTAATATAATTACTTATAATTACTTTTGTTTATTTAAAATTAATTTTGCGTTTATAAATAGAAAAGGATTTTAATATGAGATATACAAATTTAGGAAAAACTGATATAAAAGTTTCAGTTATAGGATTTGGCGCATGGGCAATTGGTGGTAAATGGTGGGGAGGAAATGATGAAAAAGACTCATTAGAAGCAATTTATGCTTCTTTTGAGGGTGGAGTTAATTTTATTGATACTGCTCCTGCTTATGGACAGGGTTTGTCAGAAGAAATTGTAGGTAAAGCAATAGCTGGTAAAAGAGATAAAATAGTTGTTGCAACAAAATGTGGGCTTAGATGGGATTTAAAAAAAGGTTTTTACTTTTTCGATTATGCACCAGGAGTTCCTATTTATAGATATTTAGGAAAACAATCAATTGAGCACGAATTAAATCAAAGTTTAAAAAGGCTAAAAACAGATTATATAGATTTATATCAGACACATTGGCAAGACCCTACAACCCCGATTTCTGAGACTATGGAAGCCCTTTTAGATTTAAAACAAAAGGGGAAAATTAGAGCAATAGGAGTAAGCAATATTTCTTTAGAACAAATAAAAGAATACTCAAAGTATGGCCAAATTGATTCAGACCAAGAAAAATACAGCATTATAGATAGAGCAGTCGAAGCAGACTTGTTGCCATGGTGTGAAAAAAACGGAGCTTCTCTTATTGCTTATAGCCCGCTTGCTAAAGGACTTTTAACTGGAAAGATGTCGCCAGAAAGAAAGTTTACTCAGGATGATTCAAGATTTGGTGATGATAGATATTCTGCTAAAAACATTTTAAAAACAAACGAATTGCTCGAAAAGCACCTTAGGGATGTTGCCCAAAAACATGGTGCATCTTATGGGCATTTAGCTGTTGCATGGCTAATTAAAAACCCTACAGTAATTGCACTTGTTGGTGCTAGAAATAAAGTTCAAGCTGAAGATAATATTAAATCAGCATCAATAATTTTGGATTCTGAAGATTTAGATAAAATGAACAAATTTATTAATGAGTATAGTAAGACAGCAATTTAATGAGGATAAGGGTAGGTTTTAAATGAAAAAATTAAAAAAAGATGAAGTAGAATTGCTTTTAAAGAAAGCATATAAATGCAGACAAAATATATTAAGAATGATGAAAAATGCAGAAGGTCATATTGGAGGAGCCTTTTCCAGTCTTGATATTATAACAGTTCTTTATAATAAAATACTAAAACATAATCCTTCAGAACCAAAGTGGCCGGATAGAGACCGATTTATCTTATCAGCTGGACATAAATGTCTTGCTTTATATACAGTTTTAGCTGACCAAGGATATTTTGATGAAAGTATTTTATGGACTTATGGTCAATTTAAAACAAGAGTTGCAATGCACCCTGAAGAAAAGCTGCTGCCTGGTGTTGAATTTCCAACAGGCTCACTTGGACACGGACTTCCTGTTGGTCATGGTATTGCTCTTTGTGCAAAACTTGATAAAAAAAATTATAAAGTTTTTGTAATGTTGGGAGATGGTGAATGCCAAGAAGGAAGCATATGGGAAGCTGCAATGTCTGCAGGTCATTATGGTACGGATAATTTAATTGTGATTTTAGATAGAAATGGTTTGCAGGTTAATGGACCAACTGAAAAGATAATGAATATCTCTCCCGTTGAGGATAAATTTAAAGCATTTGGGTGGGAGGTTCGAACAATTGACGGTCATGACTACAATCAGATTTATGAAACTTTAATTTCAACGCCATTTAAAAAAGGTAAGCCGTCTTGCATCATAGCAAAGACTACTAAGTGCAAAGGTCTTACTTTTGCTGAAGGAGAATTTCAATATCATCATTGGCATTGTGAACCAGATAAAATTGATGAGTCTTTAGAAATTGTTAAAGAGTCGTTAAAAAAAGAGCTTGAAAGGATAAAATGAATAATTTAAATAATTTAAATAATTTAAATAAAACAGCAGCAGGCAAAACAAAAAGTGAAGAATTTAGTAGTAAAAATGAAGTGATATATGATGATCCTCGTAAAGTTTTTTCTGAAGCATTAGTTGAGCTTGGAAGCAAAAATTCTAATGTAATTTATATTTCTTGTGATTCATCATTAGGTGCAAGTGGAGGCGAATTTAATAAGAAATTTCCAGATAGACACTTTGAATTTGGAATAGCAGAACAAAATGCGATGGGGGAGGCTGCTGGGTTTGCTACGTGTGGTAAAATTCCTTTTATTGCAGCATATATGCCTTTTGTTACATTTAGATGTTTTGAACAGATAAGAGATGATATTTGTAAAACTAATTTAAATGTAAATATTATGGGTAATAATTGTGGCTTTTCTGTTAGTGCGTTGGGACCTACACATACTGTGTTAGAAGATATGGCAGTTATTCGCTCTCTTCCTAATATTACTATTTTTTCTCCTTGTGATGGTCCTGAGTATTACCAAGCTGTCTTTTCCGCAGCGGAAATTGAAGGTCCTGTTTTTATAAGAATACATAGGCTTAAAGCTAAGAGAATACATTCTAATGGATACAAGTTCATTTGTGGTAAAGGAGAAATATTAAAAAATGGGAGTGATATTACAGTAGTAACTTGTTCTTCAATGGTTGCACCAACTTTGGAAGCTGCAGAAATACTTCAAAGAAAGGGAATTAGTATTGAAGTATTAAATATTTCAACAATAAAGCCAATTGATAAAGAACTTATTTTAAATTCCAGCGCAAAGACAAAGAAGGTTGTCTCAGTAGAGGAGCACAGTGTAATTGGTGGGCTCGGGAGTGCTGTTGCAGATATTTTAATTAAGGAAAATCCAGTAAAAATGAAAATGATAGGGATAAATGACCAGTTTGCAGTGGTTGGAGAGTATAAGGATGTAATAGATTATTATGGGCTAACGCCACAAAAGATTGCTGACGCAATTGATGATTTTTGCAGATAAATTTATTAATTTATTAAATTAAAAGGTTATTAAGTTTAAAGGTTTTAAGTTAAAAGGATTTAAAAGATTTAAGAAGGAGGCTTAAAAGTGAAAGTTGCAATAGGTTGTGATGAAAGTGCGCTTGAACTGAAAAATGCATTAATTGAAGTTTTAAAGGAAAAAAATATTGATTATAAAGATTTTGGAGTATTTACTAAGGACCCTGTTGACTATCCGGATATTGCTGCTCTTTTAGTTCCTGAAGTTGCAAATGGAAATTTTGATAGGGGGATTTTAGTATGCGGGACTGGAATTGGAATGGCAATTTGTGCTAATAAATTTAAAGGTATTAGAGCGGCTGTATGCCATGACCTTTACTCAGCACAGAGGTCAATTCTTTCTAATGACTGTCAAATTCTTTGCATGGGTTCTTTAGTTATAGGAGTTAGTCTTGCAAAAGAGATATTAAAGGTGTGGTTAGATATAGAAAGAACAGGTGGAACTGTTAAGAAAGTAAAGAAAATAATAGAGCTTGAGAAATGAAAAATGAGATATTTTTAATTTCGTGATGAAAAGTAAAATAAAAGATATGGCCTTCTATTTCAAAAACATGCTAACTTTTTCCCAGCGAGAAAAAGCTAGCTCTGTATCAGGCTTTAGCTCTCCTCTTTAAAGAGGAACCATGCCTGCTTTAAGCCTTTGAAAGGTTTTTTCAATAGAAAGCCATATCCATTAAACTTAACTTTAATTGTTATCACGAAAATTTAGATTTAAAAATATAAAAGGTTTAATTTATATAAATAAATATTAATATTTTAGAAAAATACAATTAATTTCAATATGGCGTATAATACAAAATTAATAGTAAAAGTATCAAGGCTTTACTACAAAGATGGATTGACACAGGATGAAATTGCTGAAAAATTAAAAATTTCAAAATACCAAGTAAACAGAATTTTAAAAAAAGCCTTATCATTAGGTATTGTTAAAATTACAATTATTGATCCTTCGTCAAGTATATCTGTTTTTGAAGAGAAACTTGAAAAAACTTTTGGACTTAAGAGAGCAATAGTAGTTGAAAATTTTGGTCTATCTGATATTGAACTTAAAGCCAAACTTGGTATGGCTGCAGCAGAATACTTATTGGAAATTATAAAAGATAATGACGTAATTGGCGTTTCTTGGGGAACTACTATAAATGAAGTAATTAATCATCTTCCAGAAAAAATTAATAAAAATGTTGAAGTTGTTCAAGTAACTGGTGGCAGCCATCAGCTTTCAATAGATCTTAATTGTCATGATATAACTACTAGGCTTGCAAAAAAATTTGGAAAAGAGCCTCATTTGTTATTTGCACCTGCTATTCTTGATTCAAAGGATTTGCTTTCAGCTTTAATGGAAGAAAAATCTATTAAAAGTACCTTTGATTATTTTAAGAAAGTTACAATTGCACTTGTTGGTATTGGAGCAATTTATCCTAAAGTAATTTCTACACTTATAAATACTGGCCATATAAGTAAACAAGATTTTGAATCATTAAAAGCAAACAATGCTGTCGGTGACGTATTTTCTCATTTTTTTGATATTGACGGCAATATTTGTGATTCAACATTAACAGGAAGAATTGTGTCTATGCCGGTTGATGTATTAAAAAAAGTACCTTATATTATTGGAGTAGCAGGCGGTAAATTAAAGGCAGAGGCAATTTTAGGCGCACTTCGTGGAAAATATATTAATATTCTTATAACTGACGATACAGCCGCACAAAAAGTACTTAAACTTCATTTAAAAACATTTAAGGAATTCAAAAATTGAAGAACTGAAGAATTCAAGAATAAAAATGATTAGCAAAAATAAATAGAAAAAAGTAAAAAATAACTATAAAAAATAAATAAATTAAATCAATTTTTTGTTTTTGTACTCATCCCATCTTTTAATAAGGTATCCTTTAAGTCTTTCAAAAACCCCTGCGTTTCCTTCTACAACTGCATCAGCTATTTCATCATCAAAGTACTCAGCTTCTTTTATAAATGAAAAAGTTCTTATGAAATATAAAGGTGTAAGCGATTCAAGGATTTTTTCTTTTTCATTATTTTCTGAAAAATTATAAGCACAAATGTAATCGTAAACAATCTTTGCCCAAAGCTGTACAGGAATAACTAAATTATTTTTCCCATAGCTTTTTTCGTCAATAATGTTTTGGGATATATTTTGAGATACTTTTTGAGATATATAATCTATATTATCTATATTATCTTCAGATGTGTTAATAAAACTCATAAATTCTTCAAATGTTTCATTGCTTAAAATTTTTTGCCATAAACCTAGGTAATTTTCTTTACCTTTGAAAAATATTTCTAACATATTGCTTACATTGACTTCAATTTTTTCAACCTGATGAAATTGAAAATCTCCAAAAATAAAACCTTGATTGCTTTTAATTATTTTTTTCCATTTATATGAATAGTACCCAGCTAACTCAAACATGGTTCCAATTACTTCTTTAAACATGTTAGCTAGGTGAAGTCCCGGGTCCTTATGTTCATGTTCTTTTACCCCAAGAACGCTTTGACATACTCTAAATCCTTCGTTTAATGCGATAGTTGTCATCCAAATATCTATACCAAATTTATAAATATAAGGTATTTCATCCCAATGTTTCTTTTGTAAAAATACTTGTAACGCCCCGTTAGAAAATGCAAAGTCTCCACCAATTGGCTGTCTTAAGCGAAGTCCATATAGAGATCTTGTTACTGGATATACTATTGCATTTGTAATTGTTGCATCGTGTTTGTCTCTTACATAATATGGAGTTGTATAGCCATACCCTAAATTTAAAACTGGCTCGACTAAATTATAACACCATTCTTCTGATATACTTTTTGTGTCTGAATCTGAAACTACCACAACTTTGGCATCTAAAAAACGCGCAATTTCAAATATTGTTTTAAAAGCTGAACCTTTTCCTGGTATACCCTTGTAAATTGTTGTAGCAATATTTATCTTATTTTTATCAGAAGGATTCTTATGAATATTTTCATTTGCAATACTTTGAACGATTTCCCTTGTTTTGTCTATTGAGCCACCATCAGAATTAACAATTAAACAGCTTAAATCAGGATAATATTTTTTCATTCCTTTTAAGTAACTAGTAATAACTTTTCCTATAGTACTTTCATTATTAAAACTTGGAATGCCTATTACTATGTCAGTTTTCTTTATTTTTTTTAATAGACTTACAGTATGTTCATCCATATAGTCTTCTAATTCTTTTTCAATAAAGTATTTGGAAGCTGAAACTTTAATTTCATTTTTATTCTGGATCATATAAAAACACCACCTATTATATCCCTAATATAGTGATCATTATATTTCTAGGTTATTTTTTTGCTTGGTATATTTTCTGTAAATGTGTTTTTTAAAATATATTCTTTAACTTCAATCATTGGAGGTCTTGATTTTTCTATAATTTTTACTGGGGTAATTATATATTCTTTATTAATATAATCAACTTTTCTAAATATCTTGTTTAATTCTCCAACTAAAATTAATTTATTATACTGTTGAAGTTTTTGAAAAATTGCTTGTAAAATACCAAAAGACATTTTTGATAGAGAAGAAATTGGCTGATTTCTATGAATCCTTCTTAATACATCTACTTGTGCTATTGCCTCAAGTCCCATTTTTTCATAAATATCAATTAATAAACCAATTTCAACACCATAACCTGTAAAGAACGGAAGTTGTTCAAAAAGACTTCGTCTTCCAGCATATTCTCCTGCTAAAGGCTGAAAAATCATGCTAAGTTGTGGGTAAAACAAGTTTAATATTGGCTTGACTAAAATTTCTGTAACTCTACCGCCTTCTTCTTTAATATAGGAATGGTGAACTTTTAGCGGTCTTCTATAAAATGCTTTTACAAAATTAATTTTATCATTTTCTATTAATGGGCCTAAAATCCCATAAATAAATCTTGAATTAAAATTTTCAATATCAGCATCACACCATACGATTAAATCGCCTTTTGTAATAAAAATACTTTTCCACAGTGCTTCTCCTTTGCCTTTAAAAGTTCCGTAATTTTTTAAGATATTTTTATGCTTGATGAACTTAAAGACAGAAGATTTTACAATCTCATGAGTTAAATCTGTTGAATCAGAGTCAATAACAAAAACTTCATCAACCAAACCTGTTTTGTATAAATCTCTTTCTACTACTTTTAAAATGGAACCAATTGTTTTAGCTTCATTTAATGTAGGGAAACATAAGCTTATAGTAAGCCCTTTTTTGTTTTTTAAATTTAATAATTTCTCAACGTTAAATTGTGAATAATGAAAGGTGTTTTTTTTATACCATTCTTTTATATCCATAAGTCTCACCTCTTAATATATTAATATTAACTTATATATAAGAATAGCAGGGCGGGGTCAACCCTGCTATATTAATATTAACTTATATATATTAATTAATGTGTTAATATTTTTGTGTTATTAACGATTTTTGAAAAAATAATATTTTTAAGATTTTCAAGTAATGTTTCAAAAGAATAATATTTCTTTGCAATTTTATAGTTTTTATCTACCATTTTCTTTCTATATGATGTGTCTGTTAAAACTTTAAATATTTTATTTGTTGTGTCAGCTTTAATTACCTTGTCAAAAACTATAAAATCAAAATCTTTTTCTAAAAAATCTTTTAAAACTGGATAGTTGTTAACAAATAAAGGCTTTTTAAATGCAGCCGCTTCTAAGACAGGATTGCCAAAACCTTCTATATCACTGGGAAGTGTGACTAAGTCACAAGCACAAAATAAGCTATAAATATCGAAATATTTAAAAAACTTTATTATTTTTATATTTGGATATTTTTTATTTTTATGATCAAAAGAGTTGCATAATATTAAATTAACCCTTTTTTTAGCAGAATATTCAATAAGTTCATAGAAATAGTCCATTTCAAATTTTTCATATATTCCGCTTATGATTAGTTTAATTTTTAAATTATATTCAAACGATAATTTTTCAATTAAGTCTATTGTTCTTTCTATATTTTTTCTTCTTATTATTCTGGTTGGTTGAAGAAATAATAATTCCTCTTGTGTTATCCCTAAAAAACTTTTAATTTGTTTTATTTTATTATCATCCTGATATTCAGGATATTTGGTAATTTTAAAATCAAAAACATTTGGAATTAAATATGCTAAAATCGCTTTTTTATTAAAAAGAGATTCTTTTGCAATACTATTTATAACAACATGGCTTATTGTTTTATAATCTGGTGGAAAATAATTATTTAATATATCATTAATTTTAGAATTATTAATATTTAAAAATTCTCTTCTTTCCCAGAAAAAATCATGATGTCTTGTAATTGTTTTAACATTATTTTCTATTATAAGTTCAGTTAAAGCTATGGCCAAAGGAATATTTAAAGGCAGCGATAATGCGTTTTCTATACTAAAGTAATTTATATTTTCTTTTTTTATTATATACTCAATTTTTTGTTTAATTATGTTTTTTAATTCTTCAATTTTATTAATTTCAATATTAACTAATTTATTTCTTATTTCCTCAATTTCAGGATGATTAAAGTCAAGTTCCTTAATTACATAATGTGTATAACTTTGTTTTTTTATAAAACTACCTGCAATAAGAATTGGTTCAATATTTAATTTATTAAAAGCTTGTGCCCATTTGTTAGCTTCAATTGATACACCATCTACACCGCCAAGCCTAGTTGAAATTATGGCTATTTTTTCCAATCTCTTTAGCCTCCTTTCGTTTAGGCTTTATCAGGCTTTAATATACTTCAAATTTTTTATTAAATTTTTTTATTATTTATATAGCCTTGTTAATTTTTAAAGTTTTTTGCATAGATATGAAAGTTTAGGCTTTTTAAATTAGCGCTAAAAGCCAAAAACTAAAAGCGAATTATTGTAAAAAAGGAAACAAAAATAAGTAAAAAAGTTTAAATTAAGTAAAAAGTATAAATATATAATTTTTTATATAATTTTTTTAAGTATTTTTATGTAGTAATAAATCTAATATTATTATTATATAAAAATATTTATTTTACAAGATTTATTTTAAAAGAATTGATTAATTGTTAAAATTATATACAAGAGTAACGGTAAGAATTATGGGCGAGAAAAAACCAATAGTTTTAATTTCAAGTTATCCTCCGCGATTGTGTGGAATTGCAACTTTTACAGAAGAAGCAAGAGAATTTATTCAAAAAGTTAATAAGGATAGAGAAGTTTTAGTAATTTCACATACTGATGGTTGTGGCAAAGGAGTATTTCCCTTAATAGACAATAAAAAACTTTTATGGTGGAAACCAGTTGCTGAAAAAGTAAAAAAATTAAATCCTTATGTTGTCCATATCCAGCATGAATATGGACTTTATGAGTATGTAGATAGTAGGGGAATAGGTGATAGAAATAGTGGTTTTTTAGAACTCTTAGGTGCAATTAGTGAATTTCCAATTGTAGTTGAACCACATACTGTACATGGTCGTCTAAAGTCTCATGAAGAAGAATTCATATTTAGACTCTGTGAGAACTCTGATATAGTAATTTTTAAAAATGATTATTTAAAGTGGAGGCTAAATTGGATATTTACACAGAAAAAATGGAAACTTCCAAAAAATATAATGATTATACCTCATGGGGCAAGACCTGATATGCATTGGGATAAAAAAGATATACCTAAATTAAAAAAACAGCTTGGATTGGATAAAATTAAGCATTTAGGTCAAAATCTTGTTGGTTTGGTTGGTTGGATTCAGGCAAACAAGAGATGGGATATTTTGACTTCAATGTGGGAAGAAATATCAGAAGAAATTAAAAATAGAACGGGTCAAAGTTGGGATTTGCTTGCAGGCGGAATTTTAAGAGACGATGCACATTTACAGGATTATATTAAATATAAAGAAGGATTAGCACTACTTGAACAAAAAGGTCTTGCTCATTACTATGAATTTATTCCAAGAGGAAAAATATTTTATAAAGTTATGGCTGTTTGTGATTTTATTGTTTTACCAACAGTTGATGAAACTCAATCAGGCACTCTTGCACGCATTATTGCTTTAAATAAGCCATTTATAACAACTGCACCTCTTGAAGGTTTAACAGCCCAAACATTGGAAAGCGAAGGCGGTTTATTATTTACAAATAAAAAAATGTTAAAGGAAAAGGTTATAAGACTTGCATGTGATGAGAAACTCCGTGAGGAGCTTTCTTGCAATTTAAAAAAATATCTAAAAAATGTTGTTTCTTGGGAGGTTATTGCAGAAAAGTATAATGAAGCTTATAGACTGGCACGCAATCACAAATTAAAAGGTATAGAAATTGATATACCACCTGAATTTTAATTTTAAATCTGACAAATTAAATTCCGAATTGTTTATTTTCTAAGTAACAAAATTATTAATAATAAAAATTAATATATGCTTTCAAATTTTTTAAAAAAGTTTCGTTAAAATGTCTGGTAGAAAATAGCTTATTTTAGTTGTTAATTTATTTTATTGGATTTGTTTATTGTATTTATATAAATCTCATAAGTTTTTTTAGCGATAATATCCCAAGTAAGATTTTCATTTACAAATTTTAAAGCATTTAAAGATAAAGTCCTTTTTAACTTTTTATTAGTTAAAACATTTATAATATTTTGAATGAATTCATCTTCATTTTTGCAAGGAAATCCAATTTCAGCTTTTTTAAATGTTTCTGTAAATACTTTTAAGTCTGAGGTAATGATTGGTATTCCATAGGCAAGAAAATGTGCCATAACACCACTCTGTGCAGTAACTTTGTATGGCATGACTGCAACATCTGCACAACAGACTATTTCATCATACTCTTCTTGAGAAAAATGTCCTTTTATAAAAATTATATTTTCTTTTGCTTCAGATTCATTTATAAGCTCAATTAAATAATTCATGTATTCTAAATTTTCACCTATCCTAGCATCGCCAGCTATCAAAAGTATGGCTTCAGGAACTATTTTATTTATTTTTGGAAAGATTTTTATTATTTGTTCAAAATTTTTGCTTGGTCTAAAAAAGCCCATAAGCAATATGATTTTTTTATCTTTAATGTTGAATTTTTTTTCAATTGCTCTATTGGAAATAATTTTTTCTCTTGCATCTTTAATGAAATTTACTCTTCTTACACCATGAGGAATTACATAAATTTTTTCAAAATTGTCAATATTTATAATATTATTTTTTATACTATCTTTTTGATATTCTTCGTGAACTATTATGCTGTCAGCTGCTCTGATTATAGCTTCAGTGACTATTTTGTTATCCCAGGTAAAGCTTTCATATACAGTATGTAGTGTAACAACGACTGGAATTCTAGACAATTTGAACTTATATAACAAAGGTATTACATTAACACCTTTATGTTGACCAAATAGACCAAATTCATGTTGAATATGGACTATTTCAGGATGAATTTTATTTACTGTTTGAAATATTTTATGCGCTAAATCAGGGTCTTGACTATCATACACATTAAATACATTTTCTCCTTTTGCACCATACTCACTAATAATATATAAATTTTTAACATATTTTTTTAATTCTGTAACTAAATATGATGAATATGTTGCAATCCCGCACTCTTGCGGTGGGTAAGTAGTTACTAGGCATGTCCTCATGTTAGTTTTCTCCTTGTAATAGTAGTTTCTTTTTTACTTTGATAACGTAAATTTGGCAATTTAAATAATTTAAATAACTTAAATAATTGGAATAATTACTATAGTTAGCATAACTACTATAAATAATTGGCATAATTGACATAACTAGCAAATATAAAAGAACAAACATAAAAAAATTAATATAAGAAGACTTTAAAATAAAAAATGTATATTTATTGTTTATTGTTAGTAAAAAAATCTTTATTTATTATATACTATAGGGTTATATTTAGTAAATTTTTAATGTTAATTTTTATGCATCACCAGTAATTAATTTTTATGCATCACCTTTTTTAGTATCAGTTAAATAGAAGTTAAATAGCAGTTAAATAGAAGCTAAAGAGAAGTTAAGTTGCATTTAAAATGCAGTTAGTTAATATTTTAATAAATTTAATTTACAAAATTATTGCAATAATGCTAAAAATTGCATATAATTTTTTGGTCAAATTTTAAATTTTATTTTATTTTATTTTAAAAATTTTATAAGAAATAAGATAAGGAGTTTTTATGTCTGATTTAACAAAAGAAAACAAAAAAGAAGAGCAAATTTTAGGAAATCTGGATTCTTTAAAAATTTTAGATAAAAAGATAAACACTAAAGATAAAGACTACTATAGAGATAAAAATGAAGATAAAGTTGAAAGTGAAAATAAAGATAAAGAAATATTAACAAATGAGCAAAAGATAAGCCTTTTAAAAACAATAATAAAAATAAGGAGATTTGAAGAGAAAACTATTCAGCTTTATCAGATAGCTAAAATTTGGGGTTACCTTCACCCATATATTGGTGAAGAAGCAGTTGCTGCTGGTGCATGTGCTGCAATAAATAAATCAGATTATATAATTTCTACGCACAGAGGTCATGGACATAGCATAGCAAAAGGAGCTGATTTAAAAAGAATGATGGCAGAGTTATATGGTAAAGTTACCGGATACTGTAAAGGTAGAGGTGGCTCCATGCACATTGCTGATACTGAACTTGGAATGTTAGGAGCAAATGGTATTGTTGGTGGAGGAATCCCAATATCTGTTGGAGCAGGATTTTCTTGTAAAATGGAAGGAAAACAAAGGGTAACTATTTGTTTTTTTTCGGATGGAGCAACAAATAATGGAGTTTTTCATGAATCCTTAAACATGGCTGCTATTTTTAAATTGCCTGTAATTTATGTTTGTGAAAATAATATGTATGCTATTTCTATGAAAGCGTGTGAATCAGTTGCTTGCAAGGATATTGCAAAAAGAGCTGTTAGCTATGATATCCCTGGTGTTATTGTGGATGGCTCTGATCCCGAAGCTGTTTATTTTGCAGTTTTAGAGGCTGTTAAAAGAGCAAGACAAGGTCAAGGTCCAACGCTGATTGAGGCTAAAACATACAGGTTTGGTGGTCATCATCCAAATGATCCTGCTGAATATAGGGATAAAAAAGAGGCTGAATACTATAAAAATGAGAAAGACCCGGTTAAAAATTATAAAGAAAAATTAATAAAGGAAAATATCTTAAATGTTCAAGATATAGAAAATATCGAAAAAGAAATATTAATGGAGGTTGAGGAATCTGTTAGATTTGCAGAGGAAAGCCCTGAACCAAGTCTTGATAAGTTTTTAGAAGAAGTTGCTTTAATTTAAAATAGATTTAATTTAATTCTTTTTTAAATGCTTTGTAATATTTTTTAAGATTTCTTTTAGAAAGGATTTTTATGAGAGAAATTGAATATAGAGAAGCTATACGAGAAGCTGTAATTGAAGAGATGAACAGGGATCCAAAAGTTTTTTTAATTGGGGAAGATATTGGAAAATATGGCGGTGCTTTTAGAGCATACAAAGGTCTTTTAGAGATGTTTGGTCCTGAAAGAGTAATAAATACGCCAATATCCGAATCAGCAATAATTGGTGCTGGTATAGGGGCTGCAGTTACCGGCTATAGGCCGATAGCTGAAATAATGTTCATTGATTTTACAACACTTGCAATGGACCAAATTGTAAATCAGGCTGCCAAAATTAGATATATGACTGGTGATAATTTAAAGTGCCCATTAGTAATTAGAACACAAGGCGGAGCCGGAAGAGGTGTTGCAGCTCAACACTCACAAAGTCTTGAAGCATGGTTTTACCATGTTCCTGGTCTTAAAGTAGTTATGCCTTCAACTCCTTATGATGTAAAAGGTTTATTAAAAACTGCTATAAGAGATGATAATGTAGTAATGTTTATTGAGCATAAAATGATTTATTTAATAAAAGGACATGTTCCAGAAGAAGAATATACTATACCTTTTGGAGTTGCGGATATAAAAAGAGAAGGACAGGACGTGACCATATTTGCATACTCAAATATGGTTTATAAAGCACTAGAGGCTGCAAAGCAATTAGAACAGGAAGGTATAAGTGCAGAAGTTTTTGACCCAAGAACACTTGTTCCCTTAGATGAGGAGGCGTTAATAAATTCAGTTAAAAAAACTTCTCATCTTGTAATTGTAACTGAGGCGTGCCAAAGAGGAAGTGTTGCATCTGATATTTCTGCTAAAGTAACTGAAAAAGCTTTTGACTGGCTTGATGCACCTGTTAAGATAGTTGCTGGATTAAATACGCCAATTCCGTATAATTCAACACTTGAACAGGCATCTATTCCACATACAAAAGATATAGTAAAAGCGGTAAAAGAAGTTCTTGGAAAATAATGTTAGTAAGGTTTTATATAGGTGTAGTGTGCTAGATAGGCTAATGTATACAATATAGGCAAAAGACATTTTAAGTAATGAATAATGAAACTTAAAATTTTACTAATTATATTATAATGACTATTATAAAATAATAAGTTTTATAATCACAATGTATTAATTTTAATAACAATATTTTAGGTTGAAAATTAATAAATAAATGTTAATAAAATTTAGGAGGTTTTATAAATGGAAAATTTTGAAAAATCAGCAATGCAAAGACTTGCAGAAAGTTCAGAAAATTTTGAGATTTGGTGGGATTCTTCACCATTAATTTTTGGTGCCTGGACAAAAAAAATGATTGAAAAAGCACCAGAACAAGAAAAAGAAATTTTGAGTCAAAAGCTAAAAGTATTATTTGATTATGAAAATCCTGCAGAAACTCTTTTTTGTGGAGTTACAACAAATCCAAGATTGACCAGAAAAGTACTTGATTTAGTTCCTGAAGAGGTTGATCCAATTATAGATAAAATAATTTTAGATAATCCATCAAAAGGTGATTATGAACTTGCATGGGAAACATACAAAGCAATTACAGCTAAAGGTACTCAGCTGTATATGCCTTTATTTGAAAAATCAAAATATAAAAAAGGTTATGTAAGTGCTCAAGTTGACCCAAGACTTGTAACAGATGTAAGAGAGATGCTTAGACAAGCAATGGAACTTAGCAAAATTTCTCCAAATATAATGGTAAAGTGCCCTGGTTCAAAAGAAGGTATTTATTTAATTCAAATACTTACTTCATTGGGTATCCCTACTAATTCTACACTTGTTTTTAACGTTCCAGGTGCTGTTCAGGTTGCGAAAGCAGTTAAAAGGGGTTATGAGATAGGTAGTTTTTGGGGTGTTGATTTTTCTAAATGGAGGTCAGTGATTACTATAATGATTGGAAGATTTGAAGAAAGACCACAGTTTGCAGAAAGTGCAAAATCTGTAGGAATTGAATTAACTGAGGAGCTTAAAAGATGGTCTGGTATAGCAATTGCTAAAAAAGCACATCAAATTTTAAATGATCCCAAAAATGGCTACTTAAGTAAATTGCTATTATGTTCAGCTAGGCCAGGTCCTGGGGAAGGTAATGTCTATCATGTAGAAAAAGTTGCAGGTGGTAACCTAGTTTACACAATGAACCCTGAGTTGATTGATGATTTTATGAGAATATGTCGCTGCAAAGACATTTACAGCCAGATTAATGAACCTGTTCCTGATGAGATTATGTCAAAATTGTTAAAAATTCCGTATTTTAAAGCTGGTTATGAAGAAGATGGAATTTCAATAGAAGATTTTGTAAACCATCCTTCATTTGTATACACAAGAGAAGAGTTTTCTGGGTCAATGAAAGAAATAGAGGAATATGTAGTTAAGAGAAAAAAAGCTTTAAAATTATAAAAACCTTAAACTAAATTAGCGCTAAATTTATTAGCGCTAATTTAGTTTTATAGTTAATTTTATAACTGTTTTTTTATTTCAAATTTAAATCACTAACATTTATATTTTATTTAGCAATTTAAATTTGAAATTTATATTTAGCAATTTTTTATTATAACAATTTTTTTATGTAGTTTTTTCACAGATTTTTTCTTATAAAAAAAATAAATTTTTCATCTTCTTTTTCAATTTTTAAAAGCTCATTTCCCGTTACTTTTGCCCAGTGCTTGATGTCTTCTTCTGCTGCAGGATCGTCTGCAATTATTTTTAGAATGCCACCTGTTTTTAAGGCATCAATTTTTTTTCTAGTTTCGAATATGGGGGCAGGACAGTAAAGTCCAGTGCAGTCAAGAAACTCATCTTCTTTTATTGCTTTAGAATTCTTATTATTATTCATATTATTCATATTATTCACATAACAGTAATCATTTATTATTTATATTTCATTTATTTTTGTATTTGAATTTTTATTCATAATTACCATTATTTTTTAAAATTACCCTTATTTTTTAAAACCACATAGTACCATCACTTTCAAGTACGAGGCTGTTTAGTGTAGCAGCTCCAACTATTTTTGTACCATCTATAAAATCCGAAGGGGTAAGATTCTGTCCAAAGACCTGCATACTTTGTTGGCAAATAAGAATAGGTATTTCCATTTTTAAAGTCTGGTCAATAACTTCTTTTAGTGATGGAAAGGAACCCATTTTAATTTTTTCAGCATTTCCTTTAGTTACAACTGTTATACCTTCTCCTAAAAAATAAATTGTTGGCTCAATATCCATAGCTTTTGCAGTTTGAGCTAGTATAAAAGGTGAATATAGTCTTCGAGGTGTTTCAATTCCACTTGTTTGAACATATAGAATTTTCTTTTTCTCCATTCTTTTTCTCCTTCTTAATAAATACTGATTTTTATGATTAAAAATCTTTTTAGTAATTATTATTTATTTTTTTAAAATATTTAAATGCTACTATTTTAGTATATTTAATATTATAATAAAAATTTAGTTTTTGCAATATAGAAAAAAGTTATTTTAATGAACCAACACAAATTAAATTAAAATAGTATTTTTATTTTCACTGTTGTAAAATTAATTTTATTTTTTTTAAACTTAAAGAAAATAATATAATTATGACTTTAAGTAGCATTATTTAATTTTTTTAACTGAATAAAACGTTTTTTTAAAAAAGGTAGAAAGGGTAGGGATAAATTAAAAATTTATGAAAACTAAAGAACGTAGAAAAAAAATTTTAGATTTAATAAATGAGTTAGAAAAAGTTTCAGTTGAATCGCTTGCTAAAAATTTTAATGTTTCGGAAATGACAATATATAGAGATTTAAATTTTCTTGAAAAGGAAGGTTATTTGAAAAAAACTATTGGTGGAGCTATAAAAATTAATGATTTTTTAGTTTCAAGCGTTACTACTTTTGCAAAAAGGTTGAAATTACATGTTAAAGAAAAAAAAGCAATAGCAAAAAGGGCAGTCGCTCATATTTGTAGTGGTGATTCTATAATTATTGATGCTGGAACTACAGGCTATTATCTAGTTAAAGAAATAAATAATATGAATTTAAGCAATTTAACAGTTATAACAAACAATATTGTTTCACAAATTGAATTGAAAAAAAACACAAATATTGAAGTAATTGCGACTGGAGGGACTATTAAATATGATACATACTCATCAGTTGGTGTTTTAACAGAGAAGCTTTTAAAAGATATTTTGGTTGATAAAGTTTTTATTACTACTAAAGGTATTACAGAAGACGGAATACTAAGTGATCCAAGTATTGAAGAGGGTAGAATTAAAGAGCTTTTTTTAGAAAGAGGAAGGGAAAAAATTTTAATTTTTGACAGCAGTAAATTTGGAGTTGTTGGTCTCTATAAATTTTCTTCAATCTCTGATTTTGATGTAATAATTACTGATTCTAATATTCAAGAAAAATATTTAAAAATGTTAAAAAAATCAAATGTTTTGCTGGAGATTGCAGAAGTTTAAAAAAATCAAATTTATTCCAAAACTAGTTTGTATTATCTGAATATAGATTACCTGCTATGGCATAATTTTCCTTTTTCATATCATGAAAAATTATTTGAACGGTATCTGGCTTAACTTTTACTGTTTCAACAATAGCCTCTGTTACTTTTTTTGCAATCTCTCTTTTTTGTTCAATACTTCTTCCTTCTAAAAGTTCAATTGTTATAATAGGCATATATCCTCCTTTTATAATTAATTTAAATTTTTCTAATTTCTAGTTAATTTTTATTTTATTTATTTTAATTATATTGAAATATTATAAAATTAAATAATTTTACAATATTAAATATTCTTGATAAGTTGTCTTAGTGACTCTTTTAAATCTTTATCTTTAAAAATTACATCATAAAGCATATAAAGTAATGGAAATTCTCTTTTTATAAAATTGTTATAAACATAGTTTTTATTCTTATTAATATTGCTATTTTTTTCTTTTGATAGTTTTTCGTTTAATTTTTTTTCTAACCAAGGAAGTCCAAGCTTTAAAGCCATATAGCCCTCACCGTATTCACCTTCGTCAAACATTTTTTTAAAAGCTTCTTCGCCTTTATAACCTTGACCGATAAGTTCACCAAATTTTCTGTTTCTTCCAGCAACAGAAGTTACATGCAGGTCTCCTATTCCTGCAAAATTAAAAACAATTTTTTCAATGTTTTCTATTTGGATTTTTTCTTTAAATAGAAATTTACAAATACTTGCAATTTCAATACTAGCTTGAGTAAATAAAAATGAAACTAAGTTATGGTAAAGTCCTGGTTTTGTCTTACCGTAAATTCCGTCACAGATGCCTGCTGAAATTGCATAAATATTTTTAAAAGTAGAGCAAGTTTCAACAACTTCAGGATAGCTTGATATAAAAATTCTATAGTAATCTGTAGCAAATCTGTCAATGATTGGCTGCACGCAAGCTAAAACTTTTTTATCTATACCATAAACTGTTGCAGATGGTATTCTATTTGCAAGGTCTATAGCTCTAACTGGTCCCCCAATTGTTGTAAAATAAAAGTTTTTGTCTGGAAATTGCTCTTGATATATTAATTTTGCAGCTTCAGAGGCTCTCATAATTGTGCCTTTATAATCTACAAGCCCCTTTGTAAGTTTAAAAAAATAATGGTCCCTTAGGTAATTATTTTTATTATTGCTTTTTCTTGTTTCAAACTTTTTTAAATTGTCTATAAGCATTTGAAAAATGTTTACAAAGCCTTCACTTGCAATTCCAATAAAAAAAATATTACTGTTTTCTATAGCTTTAAGTAAATCTTGCCAGTAAAAAAGTTTGACATTTTTGGCAAGTTTAGTTTTTAATTTTGGATGTATTCCTGATTTTGCAGAAGAGATTATATTTTCATCTAGCCATGTTCCCCATAGATTCACATTGATATTATTGTCAGAAAGCGGAAAAGTAACTGCACTCCCCATATAGCCTGCACCTAAAACTGAAACATTGTCTATATTACTAATTGATTTTTTTGTGTTTGAAATTTCTGGACTCATTTGTTTTAACTTTCTGTTATAATTTAATATTTAATATATTATAAAAAAAATTGATTTTATCATATAATGAAATTAACTTATTATAATAAAATTTTTTGCCTATTATAATCTATTTTACTATTTTAATATAATCTTAACCTATTTCTTTTGAAATATTTATTTTTAATTATTATAATACATAAACTGAGTAAACATAAACTAAATGCGCTATTTGCAGGAATTGCAAAAATTTAATAATCTTTCTTTTTCTAAGTAAAGTCTAATGGAGGATGCAAAAAATTTGAAGTATTATATTGGTTATGATATTGGTGCAATAAGTGTAAACAGGGCAGTGCTTGATGAGAATAAAAAAATTGTGGATATAATGCCATATACAAGGCATTATGGAGAACCAGTAAAAATAATACTGCAGGATCTGGATTATTTAATTAATTATTTTAAAGATGAAAATTATTTTAAAAAAGAAAAGTTTTACTACTTTGTCTTTACAGGATCAGGTGGTAAATATCTATCATCTGTACTAAAAACTTTATTTGTTAACGAAATAGAAGCTTTAATTACTGCTGTTAAGCAATATAATCCCCAGACAAATTCTTTAATAGAAATAGGCGGACAGGATTCTAAATTTATTGACTTAACTGTTGGGGACTATTCTATGAATGAATTGTGTGCTGCAGGAACTGGTTCTTTTTTAGATCAACAAGCTTCTAGATTTGGTCTAACTATTGAACAATTTGCCGAACTAGCCCTTAAGTCTTCTAATCCTTCTTCTATTGCTGGCAGATGTAGTGTTTTTGCAAAATCAGATATGATACATCTACAACAGGAAGCTGCTAGTGATGAAGATATTGCGCTTGGGCTTTGTTTTGCGATGGCAAGAAGTTTTAAGTCAGGAATAATTAGAGGTAAAAAAGTTATTCCGCCAATTATGTTTTGTGGTGGAGTATCTTTTAATATGGCAATGTTGAAGGCTTTTGAAAGTGTTTTAAACCAAAAAATTTTTATTCCAAGTTATAGGGAATCTTATGGAGCAATTGGGGCTGCTCTTTCATTAATAAAATCAGAATCGAAATCAAATTCTAAAATTGAACTTACAGAAATAAAAGGAAAATTAAATACCCATTTAAAAAATTATAAATATAAAAAGGAAGTATTTAAGCCTTTAAGAATTGAAAAGTCAATATTACCGCCTCAAAAACAAGAAGAATATAATTTTGCAGCCAACTTGTCTTCAAAAGTTGATGCATATATCGGAATTGATGTTGGTTCAATTAGTACAAATGTTGTTGCAATAGATTCTAATAAAAAACTAATTTATAAGGTTTATTTAAGAACTGCAGGAAGACCAATTGAGGCAGTTAGAAAAGGTATAGAGATAATTGGAAAAGAGGTTGGTGATAAAATTAATGTTAAAGCAGTAGGAACAACAGGTTCAGGAAGGTATCTAATTGGTGACCTTGTAGGTGCCGATATAATCATAAATGAAATAACTGCACAGGCAACTGCAGCAGCTGATATTGATAACAGTGTTGATACTATTTTTGAAATTGGCGGGCAGGATTCCAAGTACATCTCTCTTGAAAAAGGAGTTGTTGTTGATTTTGAAATGAATAAAATATGTGCAGCTGGGACAGGCTCTTTTCTTGAAGAGCAGGCCGAGAGGTTTGATATAAAAATTCAAGATTTTGGGGATATAGCATTAACTGCAGCTGCTCCGCTTAATCTAGGTGAAAGATGCACAGTATTTATGGAAACAAATGTATATTCTCATTATCAGAAAGGAGCAAGTATTGAAGATATTTTAGCTGGGCTTGCTTATTCTATTGCTATTAATTATATAAACCGTGTAGTAGGAAGAAAAAAGATAGGAAATCGAATTTTCTTTCAAGGTGCAGTTGCTTTTAATAAAGCAGTAGTTGCTGCTTTTGAAAACTATTTAGGCAAGAAAATAATAGTTCCTCAAAACCATGAGGTTACTGGTGCAATTGGTACGGCAATAAAGGCTCTTGAAAGTCAAACAGTCAAAACTAAATTCAGAGGTTTTGATGAAATTAAGAATATTAGATATAAACAAAGTTCCTTTGAATGTCATGGTTGCCCAAATATATGTGAAATAAAAATGGTTAAAATTGACAATACTAAGCCGCTTTATTATGGCGGACGTTGTGAAAAATATGAAAAGAAAAGCTTAACAAGTGAAAATTTAACTGATTTTTTTGCTCAAAGAGATGAATTATTATTAACAGCTTATAAAAAATTAAAAGAAGCTAACTTTGAAAAGATTTCTGCTAAAAAAAACTGTCAAAATATTGAACTCGCCTTTTCTTCAAACTCGGTATTAAATTTAAATAATGCAGAAAAATTAAATAAAATAGAAAAATTAGATTTGCAAAAAATGCAAAAATTATCAGAAATATCAAAAGCATCACAAGCATCAGAAATAGCACAAGCATCAGAAAAAGCACAAGTATCAGAAACAGCAAGTAACACAATTAAAATAGGTATACCATTTACTATGCTAACATATGAATTTTATCCTTTTTGGCAGGCATTTTTTAATGAACTTGGGTTTGAGGTTATACTTTCTGATAAAACAAATAAGAAAATTATTAATGATGGCTTATCACTTGTTGTGGCTGAAACTTGTTTTCCAATGAAAGTTATGTTAGGACATGTTAAAAATTTAATTGATAAAAATGTTGATTATATTTTTATACCAAGTATTAGAGATATGCCTTGCCCAGATAATAGAATTGAAGGTGCAAGAACTGGGAGTTACCCTTGTCCATTTGTTCAAGGTATTTCATCTTTTGTTAAGTCTTCAATTGAAATAGACAGCTCTAAAATATTAGACCCAATTATAAACTTTAGCTATAGAGAATACTTAAAAAATGAACAGCTTTTAAAACTTGGACAAAAATTAGGCAAAAACAAAAAATTAATATACAGTGCAATAAAAACTGCATACCAAGCACAGGAATACTTTTATAAGTCTTTAAGAATAAATGGCAAAACTGCTATAAATAGTTTAAGTCCAGATCAAAAAGCAGCCGTTATTATAAGCAGACCATATAACAGCTGTGATGCAAATATCAGCATGGATATTCCAGGTAAATTAAGAGATATAGGAATTCAGGTTATTCCTTTAGATTACCTTCCAGTTGATGAAATTGATTTGTTTCACGATTGGCCAAATATGTATTGGGAATTTGGCGATAGGATACTTAGTGCAGTTGAAATCATAAAAAAAGATAAAAGACTATACCCAGTATATATTACAAATTTTGGCTGTGGGCCTGATTCATTTATTATGCAATATTTTGAAAGAGAAATTGATAGGCCTTTTTTAAAAATTGAAATAGATGAGCATACAGCAGGAGCAGGTGTAATAACAAGATGTGAAGCTTTCTATGACTCATTAAAAAATATTTCAAGACTTGAAAGAGACAAAGATAAGCAAAAAAATGAAAAAGAAACTAAGCAGTATTCTGAAAGTGAAATTTTAAGTACTAATATCCCAGTTACAAAAATTAAAGATCCTAAGTTTAAAAGAAAGGAAAATAGAAAGATATTTATTCCATATATGGGTGATGGAGCTTATGCATTAGAGGCTGTTTTTAAATCTGCAGGTATCAATTCTGAAGTTATGATTTCAAATGAGGAAACTTTAGAAATAGGCAGAAAATACACACTTGGCAAAGAGTGTTACCCTTATATAATAACAACTGGCGATATTCTTAAAACATTGAAGTACAATGATCCTAAAAAATGTGCGTTTTTAATGCCTTTAACTCATGGTCCATGCAGGTTTGGCCAATACAACAAAATGCAAAAGATTTTATTAAAGGAATTAGGCTATTTGGATGTGCCCGTTGTGGCACCTGGCGCTCCAGAGAGTGCAGAATTTTACAAAGAATATGATATGCAGGGAAGGAAAGGTGCAAAACTCTATTTGAAAGCATTAGCTGGTATTTTTGCAATTGATAATTTAAATAAATTGTTAAGAAAATTTCGTCCTTATGAGGTTAAAAAAGGACAAACTAATCAATTATACAATAAATTACTAAATAGAATACTTAGGGTTTTGGAAAGTCCTTTAAATATATCTAATAACGAAATAATAGAAAAGCTTGTTGAAATTCTAAAAAATGCAGTTGATGAATTTTATTCTATCCCTTTAAACAAAGTTACCAAACCAAGAATTGGGATTGTTGGGGAAATTTATGTTAGAAATCATCCATTTAGCAATAATGAGATAATAAAAAAAGTAGAAGAGCTTGGCGGAGAAGTAGAAATTCCTGATTTTAGTGAATGGGCATATCATACTAATGCAACTTCTAAGCTTGATATAACAGTTAAGCAGAAGGATAT
>Ga0185342_1000271_pt1 | contig 28941 bp, 22 predicted proteins | sample ConPoolayeEmetaG_FD_128045 | JGI IMG/M metagenome (GOLD analysis project Ga0185342, IMG submission 128045) | Hot spring microbial mat communities from California, USA to study Microbial Dark Matter (Phase II) - Cone Pool mat layer E metaG... ... | reverse complement strand
CTTAACCATTTTATAAATACCTTTATAAATACCTTAAATAGGTTAGCATCTAAAATTTTAAATTATTTCTATCACAAAATTTTATATATTTGCTTTAAATATTTATATATTTGCTTTAAATAATAATTATCTTAAATTTAAATATCTTAAATTTATAATAAAAATAAAATAACTTTATATCAATTATACTAATCATTGCGATTAACAATTATTTTAAAAATTGTTTCTTACAATATTATAATAAATTGTTTTGCTAAAAAATAATAGCCTCGAAAAATCTGAGGCTATTATCAAAAAATATTACGCTTAACTTATTAGCATTTATTTTTAGGCTTTTTATTTTTAGGAATCTTACTTTTATTTAGGCTTTTTATTTTGCTAATAATATTAATATTAAATATATAAATATCATTAAAACGATAATTTAAATCAATAATTTAAATAAATACTTAAATCTTAACTAATTTATTCTATTTTTTTAAACTTTGACTTTGGAGCACCACAAATTGGGCAAACATCAGGAGCCTGACCTTCAACAGTATTTCCACAAACCTGACAAACATAAATATCAACACTTGAGATACTTTCTAAATTATCAAGATATTTTTTATACAGCTGCGCGTGTACTTTCTCAACTGCATTAGCATTCATAAAGCTCATCTTTGCTTCATCTTCACCTTCACTACTAGCATCCTCAATCATGCTAGGATACATATTTTGAAACTCAAACGTTTCTCCGTTTATTGCTGCCTGTAGATTTTCTATTGTTGATTTAACACCGCCCATCGCTCTTAAGTGTGCATGAGCATGAACTGTTTCGGCTTCTGCTGCAGCCCTAAATAACTTAGCTACCTGTGTGTATCCTTCCTCGTCAGCTTTAGCAGCAAAAGCAAGATACTTTCTGTTTGCTTGAGATTCTCCAGCAAATGCATCCTGTAAATCTTTTAAAGTTTTTTTACTACTTTCTTTTAACATAAATATTTTACCTCCTTTAATATACCTTAAATAATAATAATTATTATTAAATAATAAATATGTTTTAAGATTTTAACATAATTATTTTTATTTTAAAATATAAAAATCTATAAATTTTTTATTTTTTTCTAAAAAAACAAAATTTAAAACAATAAAAAACTTACCAAATAATTTAAAAATAACATATTGATAATAGTAATAAACATCTTAAAAATACTTTATGAATACTTTATAAAATAATTTTTAAAATACTTAAGCAGTCTTTTAAAGTATGATTTGTCAATTTTAAAAGCTTTTATATAAATGTTATATAATTTAAAATGTTATATTATTTAAAAATTTATCATTAACAATCAGTAAAGTTCACGATGAATTAATATTTTAATAGCTTTAAAAAAAAGAGCCTGCTGTGTACTGATGTATTATCAATTTGTTTACTTTTTTCTTACATATTAAAATTAATTTCGCTTCCTAAGCCTACGATTGTATTTATCTCTTTATTTACCCATCAATATCGCTGTTTACCCATCAATATCGCTATGAATAGCCTTAAAATCTCCAGTTAAATAATACAGCACCCTTATACCTATATTTACTGCATTATCTCCAATTCTTTCAATATACCTGCTTGCTAATGAAACATTTGTAACCAGTTTTATATAATCTTCATCCATTCTTGAAACACTGTATAGTTTTCTGTAAAGACTTTTTTGTAAGTCATCAACAGTATTATCAATTTGCTCAAGTTTAGATGCAAGTTTGGCATCTTTATTTTTAAATGCTTTAAGAGCTTTATCAAGTATAGATTTTACAACATTTCCCATTTCTATAAGGATTTCCAAAATTGGCTTACTAATTTTTGTTTTATCTTTTTCATAAACTCTTACTACAAGTTTAGAAATGCTAACACAAATATCGCCAATTCTCTCAAGATATATTACTATCAAATATATGCTGTGAATTAACCTTAAATCTCTTGCAACAGGTTGATGTTCTGCTTGAAGCCACATACATTTCTCTTCAATTGATATATCAAAATCATCTACTTGATTGTCACTTTCGATAACCTTTTTTGCAAGTAAAATGTCTGCAGTAGCAAGCGCCTGAAGTGAATCATTTACTTTATCCTGGACAATGCTACCCATTTTTATTAAATCTTCTTTAATTTCATCTAATTTTTCATGAAAAGTTTTTCTCATTTTTCCTCATAATTCACTCATAATTTAGATCATTAGTAAAATCATTTTATCATAAAATACATTAATTAAATATTTATTATTAAACTTTTAAAAAAATTATTAATTTAGAATTATTTTTAATTCATATTTATTATCATATTAATTAAACTATCTTAAAACAGATAATTACTCTTTTTTTCGTTACTCTTTTTTTTGAAGCCTTGTTCTTGTTCTTAAAGATGTGCCAATAACAGCAAAAAATAAAACCAATATTAGCAAAACAAATGCAGTACCCCATTGCTTATCCTCTGGCGGGTTTACTACCTGAGTCGCTAGTGCATAAAGATGGAAAGGCAAAGCCATAACCTGGCTAAATATTGAATTTGGCAAATTTGGCTGTGAAAAGGCAGCAACTGTGAACAATATTGGTGCAGTTTCACCAGCAGCCCTACCAATTCCAATAACAGACCCTGTAACTATTCCTGGGAAAGCTTGAGGTAAAACTACTTTTATTATAGTCTGCCATTTTGTTGCTCCAAGCGCATAAGATGCATTTCTGTAATCAAGTGGTACTGCTTTTAAAGCCTCCTCAGTCGCAGTAATGATTACAGGCAGGACTAAAAATGCTAGTGTGAGTGAGCCAGCTAAAATAGACTTTCCAAATCTTAGTAAAATTACAAAAAAAGCAAGCCCAAATAAACCAAATACTACTGAAGGCACACCAGACATATTTACTATCGATAACCTTATTAGTCTTGTTAACCTGTTTTTTGGCGCATATTCATTTATATAAACAGCTGCAAAAACACCTATAGGCAACGATATTATTAATGTTCCTATTACCAGATAAAACGTTCCTATAATTGCTGGAAAAATCCCACCTTCCCTCATCGAGTTTCTTGGTTTTTGTGTTAAAAATTCCCAATTAATTGCAGGGGCACCTTTTATTATTAAATAAATAATAATTCCAAAAACAAATCCAACTACAATCAAAGTAACTAACAAAAGTAAAAAATAAAAAAACTTTTCTGTACTATTTTTGTTAAAAAATAAATTTTTTTTTGTAGAGTTATATTTACTTTTAGATAAATTGTCTATAAACATATTTATTAAATATACGTTATTAAATTAATATATAGTATACATATTATTATAGTATATATATTATTAAATATACTTTAATCAAACCTCTCTTATTCTTTGGGCAAATCTATCACCAATGAAATTTATTAAAAATGTTATTAAAAACAATACTAAACCTATAGCAAAAAGAGCTGAGTAATGAAGACTTCCTCTAGCTGTTTCACCCATTTCTGCTGCTATAGTTGCAGTAATAGTTCTAACAGGCTGCAACAGTGAAAAAACCAATCTTGGCGAGTTTCCTGTTAGCATTAGCACTGCCATTGTCTCACCTACAATGCGGCCTAAGCCTAGCATTATTGCAGCTATTATACCAGATGATGCAGTAGGTAATACTACTTTATAAGTTGTTTCCCATTTTGTTGCGCCTAAAGCCATTGATGCATGCCTATATTTATCAGGAACTGCATGAATAGCGTCTTCAGAAATTGAAATAATTGTAGGTAGGCTCATGAAAGCAAGCATTATAGCACCAGTTAAAGCTGTGAGCCCTATGTTTAAATTAAATAAATTTTTTATTATTGGGGCTGCAATTTTTATACCAATAAACCCAATGACAACAGAAGGAATAGATGCTAGAATTTCAATTATAGGCTTAAGCACTTCCCTCAATGCCTTAGGAGATAGTTCCCCTATAAAAACAGCGCTTCCAATACCTAAAGGCAAGGCTATAACAATAGCAGTTAATGCTGTAAGAATAGAACCTAAAAGCAAAGGAATAAAACCAAAATTACCTCTTGTTGGTGACCATTTAAGACCGCCTAAAAAATCAAAAAAAGGGTAACTTATAAAAAATTTTAAAGAATTATATAACAGGAGTGCAAGAATTAATCCCAAAATAATAATTGAAATTATTCCACTTAAAAAAACAATTCTATAAATAAAAAAAGCTTTTACTTTTTTAAAATTTAACTTGAAATTTTTCATTAGCTAAAAATAAAATTAACTTTAATGACAAATCACAAAAATTAAATTTCCCAAAATATACAATTAATAAAAAACTACTACAGATAATCTAACAATAAATATAATATACAAGAAAATAAAAATAAATTTGTTAAAAAAATATTAAATTTAAAAAAAATTTTTAATTCACAAATACCAAATATAAAAATCTTTTTTTTATAAACGTGCAACTGTAACAATTCGTGGTAATATCGTGGTAATATATATCCTAAAACTTAATATTTTTGCTATTTCTCTTTACTTGTGTCATCTATTAATTTATACCCTAAACTATGCACTGTCTTAATATATTTTTCTCCAAAGTCATCTTCAGACATTTTTGATCTTATTCTTCTAATATGAACATCCAATGTCCTTGTATCACCAAAATAGTCATTACCCCATACTTCTTTAATAATTTCGTTTCTATGAACTAAATTGTTAATATTTTTTAAAAGCATTACCAAAACTTTAAATTCTTTAGGGTTTAAATCTATTTTTTTATCATTTAAAAAAACATTATAGCTAACTTCATCAATTTTTAATCTTGCATCTTTAAAATAATATATATCTTGTATTGGTTTTTTATTAAGTGACAAATTAATTAATTCATATTTTTTTAAAATATTTTTTACTCTTGCAATAAGCTCTTTTATTCCAAAAGGCTTAACCATATAATCATCAGCACCAAGTTCTAGACCTAATACCTTATCAAGCTCTTCCCCTTTTGCACTTAGAATCAAGACGGGAACATCACTCTCCTTTTTAATTTTTTTACAAATATCAAAACCGTCAATGTCTGGAAGCATTAAATCAAGAATTACAATATCAGGTTTTTTATAGTTAAAAAATTTATTAAATGATTCACCATCATAAAAACTTTTTACTTCAAAACCATTTTTTTCCAAGTTATATTTTAAAATCTCATTTATATTTATATCGTCTTCTAGTATAAAAACTAATTTACTCATAATTTTAAATTTTTAATAAATTTTAATACTTATAGATCTAATTGCCCCTTAGGCAATTATTACTTCGGTAATGTAATTAAAAACTTTGTTTCTTTTTTAGGTATGCTTGAAACTTTAATTGTGCCATTATGTAGTTCAACAATATGTTTTACAATTGCTAAACCAAGGCCAGAACCAATATGCTTATTACCCATATATCCTTTGCCTCTATAAAATCTTTGAAATATAAAAGGTAAGTCATCTTTATCAATACCTACACCATTATCAATAAAAGTCAAAATTAACTCGGAGTCTGTCTCCTGTACATCTATATAAATTGTAGTTTCAGGACCCCCATGAAAAATTGAATTTTCTAGAATATTTTTAATAAGCTGATTAAAAAGTTCTTGATCAGAAATTATAATAATTTTTTCTTTAATTTTTGAATTTAAATTTTTTAAAATATTAAACTTTTCATAATTATAACTCATTGCATTTAATTTGTTAACTTTTAAGTAAATTTTTATTTTATTCTGAACAGCTAAAAAATTTAAGGATTCAACTACTTCTTTAATAGATGAAACTACATCAACTGGCTGCTTTAAAATAATATTTCTTTTATATTCAATATCTGATAAGTTTAAAATATCCTTGATTAAATCACTTAATCTATCAACTTCAATTAAAGTTTTTGATAAATAATTTTTTAATTTATCTTTCTCATTTTTATTATTTTTTAAATTTTCAAAATCAAAATCTAAAATAGTTTCAATATAACCTTTAATAGAAGTAAGTGGTGTTCTCATTTCATGCGAAATGTTTGCAACAAACTGACTTCTAAGTTTTGAAAACTCAAATTCTTGTGTAACATTTTTAAATAAAATTAAAATTTTAAAATTTTTTAAATCCAATGGAATAGCCTCAACATCAATACTTATCTCCTCTTCACCATAAAAAATTATATTTCCACGTTGGGGCTTTAAATATTTAATTGAATCCTCTATTAAGTCTTCTAAATTTTTATTATTAAATACATAAATAGTTTTAGAACCTACAGCAGTTTCCTTATTGATATATAAAAGATTTGCTATGCTGTCATTTATAAACGAAATTTTTAAATCTTGGTCTAATAAAACTATACCATGAGGAATTTTAGTAATAATATGATTTATGTCTTTTTTATATTCATCAATTTGCCTTAATAACTCATCAATTCTTAAATAATTCTCTTGATCTTTTTTTTTAAATATATTTATTTGCATTAAAAGTTTGTTTTTAGTATTTAAGAGGACTATTAAAAAAAATATAGATAAAAAAAATAAAGCAACAAAGATTGTTAGAAGAATTTCAAAAATAGTCATTATAAAAAATTATTAATAAACTTATTAATATTTATATTTATTTTAATATTATCAAAATTAGAAAAATAGTGGTGGCGAGACGCAGAATTGAACTGCGGACACATGGATTTTCAGTCCACTGCTCTACCAACTGAGCTATCTCGCCTTTTTGTTTTTATATTTTTACAAAACTTATAAAATGTACAAAGCTAAAAATATTTCAAGTTAGATGGCGGAGCTGACGGGATTCGAACCCGCGACCTCGTGCGTGACAGGCACGTGTCCTAAACCGCTAGACGACAGCTCCAATATTATAAAAATAAACTTTTTAAATCTTTATCAATAATTTATATTTTAATTTAAAATAAAGTGGTGGGCGATGTAGGGATTGAACCTACGACCCCCTGCTTGTAAGGCAGGTGCTCTCCCAGCTGAGCTAATCGCCCAAATGGTAGCCCGTAGGAGAATCGAACTCCTGCTGGCAGATTGAAAATCTGCTGTCCTAACCCCTAGACGAACGGGCCAAAAACTAAAAAACTGCTCGCTTATTATGCTTATACTATTTCAACTACTGGTTAATAATAGGTTTATAATGGTGAGCCGTGAAGGAATCGAACCTTCGACACCCGGATTAAAAGTCCGGTGCTCTACCTTCTGAGCTAACGGCCCTAGAAAAATTAACAAATACAAAAATAATACAATTTACTATCAGTATAACAACTAAAATAATTAATATTAAATCATCAAAGAACAAAATTAGAACAAAATTGATTTGCAAGCGTGAATTTTACTATAGTAAACTAATCATGTCAATTAATCAACATATATTTTTTGGTGTTTTGCTTTGTTTAAACTACTTCCTTATCTTCTTTAATAGCCTGAATACTTTTTTCCAGTAATTCTTCTGCTTTAATCCTTGCCTCTATCACAGCAAATTTACTTCTGTCAACTACATCTTTTATTTTTTCAATTAAAACCTTTCTAAATTTATTACCAGGCATTGGTGCAACTAAAAGACCAATAAAAAACCCTGCAAAAGCTGAGATAAAGCTTAAAAGCAAAATACCTCTGCAAGCATTGTCTTTACTTCTTTTATTATCGATATTTTTATTTATTTTTCCATTATTATATTCATTATTAATCATATCAATATTATAAATTTATAATTATTAATAAGCAAGGTATTTAATAAGCAAGGTATTTAATAACTTCTGCCCACCCTCTATTCATATATTTACTAGTTATAAATACATTATCATAATTTTTAACACTATCAATAATTTTAGGATCCTTGTCTATTGAATCTTTCATTAGAAAAAAATATGAAACTTCTTTTGCCATTTTTAAATCTTCGACAGAGTCCCCAAGAGCAATACAATCTAAGCTATTTAAATCTCTAATTTTTTTATCAAGCTTAATGGCAACTGATTTATCAACTCCTTTAGGAACAAGGTTATAAATTCTTAAGTGATTTACGTTTAATTTTAAATTTACAAGATTGGAATACCCATTATCAACCAATGATAAGCCTTCATACCCATTTTCAAATAATAAATTATTTGCTTTCTCTAAATCTATATCACCAAAAAATAAAGCATTGTAAGTCCTTTCCATACTCCAATCTATATGACTATCAATTTTTCCAGGAAATTCATTTTTAAAAATATCAATAATTTTAATTAGATCTTTGCCGCCCTTTCCAATTTCATATTTATATTTAGAGACATCAAATGTTGGATATACTTTTTCACCAAAATCATAAACCATTTCACATCCGAGCTCTGGTATATAATTCCTAACTCCTAATAACATTGCATTATACTTTAATTGAAGCTTGTTCCTGCCTGACGCAAGAACAATATCCCAGTTGTTTTCTGAAATTCTTTTAAAAAGCTTTACTACATCAAAAAAAAACTTTCCCTCTACATCTTTTATCAAACAACCCTTATCATTTAATAATGTACCGTCTAAATCAGAATAAATAACTTTTAGATTTGTAAGTTGATTCTTAATTTCTTTTTTATAATCTTTAAAAAACTTCAGTTTTTTATTTTTATTAGTCATTTTTACTTTTCTAGTTTTTTGATTTTCTAGTTTGTTTATTTTTTATCTTTAAAAATTTTTAACACAGCAATTTTACAATATAAATTTATAATATAAAAAGACATTATAAAAGACAAGAAAAGCACAAGCTTTTTAACACTTGTGCTTTTCTTTCATACTTAATTTCTTAAAACTACTATTTATAACTAGTTATATTTATCTAAATATTCATCTAATATTTAACTAATTTTTACCATTAAACTAATATTTAATATTTTCCAGCTTTTCAAGCTTTAGTTATTTTAAATTTTTATTTGATTGGAACAAAACCAACTTCAGCACCAATTGCTTGCCCTTCATCACTTAGTACAAAATCAATATAGGCTTTAGCAAAATCGCTAAAATTATTTTTATTAGAATAAATATATAGACCTCTTGCTATAGGGTAAGATTTATCCTTTACTGTATCAACATCAGGCAAAACAGCAGCTGAACCATCATCAGCCTTGACAGCTAAAACATTAACTGTTCCTAAAGCACTTTGTAAATAACCTAGACCAATATAACCAATACAGTTATCATTGTTAGCAACTTGCTGAGCTATATCAGAATTTGATGGAAGTCTTAATATATTTTCACCAAAATCATTATCTTTCACTTTTTTATTAAGCTGTACAACTCTTTCTAGAAAATATTCATAAGTACCTGAAGATGAATCTCTAGAAATAGCTACAATTTTAGCATCTGGACCACCAAATTCTTTCCAATTTTTAGCTTTACCTGTATAAATTTTTGATAACTGCTCAATAGTTAATTCTTTTATATCTAAATTTTTACTCAAAATTATTGATATTCCATCATAGAGTACTGTATGCTCTTCTGGTTCTACACCATTTGCCTTTGCCTGGTCAATTTCTTCTTGTTTCATTTGTCTAGAGGCATTAGCTAAATCATTTGCCTTATTTATAAGATCAGCAATTCCTACACCCGAACCACCGCCATTAACAGTTATCTCTCCACTAAATTTAGACATAAAAGCATCTGCCCAAGCATTTGAAACCTGGAGCATAGTGTCAGACCCTGAGATTACCAAGGTTTTTCCTTCAAAAGAAACTGCATTTTCTGCTGATGCCGCAGTGGTTTCTGCAGCTGTTGTTTCTGCAGCTGTTGTTTCTGCAGCTGTTTCTTTTTGTGCTTGTGTTTCACTAGTTTTAGTTTCTTCAGCCTTTGCAGTAGTTGTACTATTGCAACCTGTAAATATTACTGAAGCAAAAACAGTAAATATTATGCTTACAGCAATCACAAAGAACAAAGCTTTAGGTTTTTGCAATAGTAAAAAATTGTTTTTTGTTTTTTTCATCGATTTCACTCCTTTTTATTATTTTTTTCTTATCCTATTTTTTACCATCTTCATTACTTCTTTAATATCTTCATTACTTCTTTAATATTACTAGTAGCAGCTACTAAGTACTTTACTTGTCAAGCAGGAAGGATTTTAGCACTTTGTATATTATTTTTTGTTAAAATAAGATTAAAAAAATGTTAAATTTTCATTAAAAAAATCATAAAAAAAATATTTTTTAGGAGTGAAAAATACTTTTAGTGCAAATCAGAAAAAAATTGAATAAACCTTATTACGTCAGTTTTTGTGATAATACCTTTTATTCTATACCCAGACATAACAACAAGGTGACCTAAGTCATTTTGAGTCATCCTTTTAAATGCTGCAGAAATTTCTTCTTCAGGAGTTGTAATTTCATTTTCTGAAATAGACTTTACAACTTCACCAACTGTTATACTGTCCCATTCTTCTCTTGGAAAAGCTTTCACATCATGAATAGATATTACACCTAATAGTTTTTGAGAATACGTACTGGTTACTACCGGAAAACGTGAAAATCTATATTTCATAAAATAATCTTCAACAAGCTGTTTTAATGATATATCTTGTGTAACTGTTACAACATCTTCTTTTAAAATATCTTTAACCTTTATACCTTTAAGAGATGTATCAAAAATAAGCTGCCTGTAACTCATATAAGCGGCTGATTGTAAAAACCACCCTATAAATGCAAGCCATAAACCATTTAAAAAATTGTTAACAAAGAAAAGAAAAATTCCTACTGCTATAAGCAAGAAACCAAAAACTCTTCCTGCAGTGGAAGCGACAAATGTTGCTCTTTGAAGACTGCCAGTTACTTTCCAAACAATTGACCTTAACACTCGGCCACCGTCTAAAGGATATCCAGGAAGTAAGTTAAAAATTCCAAGAATTAAATTAATTTGGGCTAAATAAGCTGCAGGCTGACTAATAAATGATATAGTTTTTGTAAAAAACCAAATAGCTGCAAAAATAAGCGCCAACACAAAACTTGCAAGAGGTCCAACAATTGCCATAGTAAACTCCGCAGAGGGATTTTCTGGCTCTTTTTCAATTTGCGCCATTCCACCAAATACCCATAGCGAAATTCTATTTACTGGAATTCCATGCCTTTTTGCAACTATTGAATGGCTAAGTTCATGCGCCAATACTGAAAAGAAAAAAAGCAAAACTGTAATAACCGTAATTGCAAAAATATATCCAGTGTTTAGTCCAGGCAAAACACTAGGAAAATAAGAAAAACCAAAAAAATATACAAGCAAGCCAAATATTATAAACCAGCTTAAATCAAGCCTGATTTCAATCCCAGCAATTCTAAATAATTTAATTGATGACTTAAACATTTCAATCAACTCCTTTTTAACAAATTAACTTGCCTTTAACAATTTAAAACATTTTAAAATTACCAATTTATGTCATTTATTATTTTATTCAGATTATAATATATTAGATTATAATATATAAATATACAAAAGGAATTATTTTTAGAATTTATAAAAAAACTAAATAAAGAAACAAAAATGCAACAAAAAAAACAACAAGAGCAGCAACAACAAGAAAAAGAAGAATTAAAATTCGTAGCAGATATAATGGTTGGAAAACTTGCAAGATATTTAAGAATGACCGGAAAAGATGTTCTTTATGAAAACAACTACAGTGATGAAGAAATATTAAAAATTGCTAAAATAGAAAACAGAATAATTTTAACAAGAGATACATTAATGCTTGAAAGAAAAGAGTGTAAAAATAATATTATAAAATCTGTGCTAATAAAAGATGATAACCTTATTAAACAGCTGCAGCAATTAAAAAAAGATTTAAAAATAGCATTAAAGCCCAATTTAATTAGATGTCTAGACTGCAATACTTTATTAAAAAATGTTAAAAAGGAAGAAATATTAAATAAGGTTCCACCCTACGTTTATAAAACTCAGCAATTTTTTTTATATTGCCCTAGGTGTAATAAATATTACTGGAGAGGAACTCATTATAAAAATATAGATAGCTTATTTAAGAGATTAAACAGCTGATATAAAAAATGGCAAAAAGACTTTTAAATTGATAATTTTAAGTATGACTTAAAATAATAAAAAGCAGATATGAGGTAAATCATAAATACAGACAGAAATGTTTTGTTTTTTATAAGGTTTATTTTTATATAATTTATATAATTTAATAAGATTTATATTTACTATATTAAAATTAACTATCACTAACACTGCTAACATCTAATACCAATGCTAAGAGGTAATTTATATTGACTGTAAGAAAATCTTATGTTATAAGGAAATTAAATACTATAATTTAAGTATGATATAAGAAAAATATTATGAGAATTTTAAAAAAAATTAAAGATTTTCTTTTAAATATTCTCTATAATGCCCCAAGGGTTTTATTTATTAATTTTTATAAATACTGCGTTGTTAGAATAAAAGTTCATAGTTTAAAAAAAATACCAGAAGACAGCTCAGCTATTTTTGCATTTAATCACACCACAGGCTCAGACCCAATAATAGTATTAGGCGCATTAAAGAAAAAAATATACTTCTTAGCAGATAGTGATAGATTTAGAACAAAATTTACAAATTTTTTCTTTAGAAAATTTACTAACAGTATTCCAGTTTTTAAAAACGAATTTGTTAAAAATCTTAATAGTTTTAAAGAAATATTTTCTATTTCAAAAAATAAAAAAATATTTTTTGGAATCTTTCCTGAAGGAAACTTAATTAAAAATGATAAATTTGGCAAATTCAAAAACGGTGCAGCTTACTTAAGTTATAAAACCAAGCTCCCAATAATACCAGTATATATTCATAATATCCATAAAGGGCCCAAGCCCGGAACATGGTGTGACAGAAATCCTATATGTGAGGGTATTTACTCACTTTTTTCCAATGCATTTAGAAAAATTAATATATTTATTGGTGAACCAATTAATCCTGTTGCTGAAGAAATTTATAAAGATTTTAAAGAATTTACAGATAAAAATTCATATAAACGAATAATTGAAAGAATAACAGAAGAACTTGAAAAAGAGTTTCTACAGCTAAAAGAAGAAGCTGAAAGTTTGGTTAAAATGAAAAGCAGTAAAAACAAATTAAAAACAAGAAATAATATAAACCAAAAAATTTATGATAAAAATAACTGTCCGCTAAACGAAAAAAAGACAAACAAAATTTTTATGGACAACAGAGAAAAATATAAAGAATTTGAGGAAGATGATGAAGAAAATTTTGAAAGACATTTTGACGCTGGAACCGAAAATATTATTTCTAACCCTGGAAAATAAGGGGGAAAACCCTTTTTACTGCTAAGCCCTTTTTACTGCTAAGCCTCTTCTATTGCTATCTAAATAAAATAAGTCTCTTTTATCGCTGTCTTAATAAAATTAATAATAACAGAAATCAAAAAAATGCTCTAAATATACAATGTATATACAATATATATTTATAATTTAATTAGCCCATATATATATCGTATATATACATATAAATTAAATTTAATTTAATTTAATTTTTTATTTAATTTAATTGAATTTATAACTTTACATATACAGCTAGATATTGGATTTGCTTTAAACTTTTTAAAATTTATAATGATAAATTTTCTTCGCTATCAATTGTTTCCTTATCTTCAACACTCTGACTTTCTAAAAATTCGTCCCTTTCTTTTTCTTCTTCATCTTCTGTCTGACTTACTTCTTCAGGCTCACTTTCTAAATTTATTGGCTTTGTTTTTCTTTTAGAAGCTGGCGGCTGTTCTGTAATTCTTGTAACAGTTCCGCTAAAAATTCCACCTTTATTAATAATTAAAGAATCTGTTTTTATATTGCCAACTACTACACCAGTTTCCATTATCTCCACATAGCCGCTTGCTTCCATGTTGCCCTCATATTTTCCAATAATCTCAGCTTCTCTCGTCTTAATGTCAGCATTAACATTTCCATTTTTTTGTATGGTAATTTTACCATCAACAGTTAGCTTGCCCTTTAGTTCACAGTCAACTTCTATAGCTTGAGAAATTTTAAATTTACCATCAATTGAAGCATAATCACCAACTATTGTTAACAAAGTTCTTTGCTCGTCTACTTGCTTCAGGTCATTTGAGTTTAGTTCATCATCGCTTTGTAAAAATGCCATCTTTCTTCCTTTCTAACTAATTTAATAATTTTAAATTACTTATAAATTAAAAATTAAAATATATAATTCATTGTACTATTTAACCAAATTAGCAATTTTATAAATGTACTTTTTTAATTGAAAATATTATAAGCTAAAACTTATAAAAAATAACAATTGACTTTAATATTTTAAATTTCAACTTGTTATTTTGCTGTCAACCAAATTATCAAGTTCTTTAAAAGCATTTAAAAGATCAAATGCTGCTTCTGAATTTGGAAAAGAAATAAAAACAGGTTTTTTATGAATTAATATAGAAATATGATAATTAGACAAATATCTTATTTTATTCTGAATTATATCAAAATAATTTTTATATTTTTCATTTAATTTCTCAACAATTTTTTCTGATATTTTTCGTCTTTTTTCATATCCATTTATTAACAGCCCGATAATTTTTATGGAAATATCAAATTTGCTGTTTAGATTATTGATTATTCTATTTAAATAACCTAAATCAAGAAAAGAAAAGGTTTCAGGTTTTAAAACAATAACAATGTTTTTAGCAAAAACAATTGCTGCACAAGAAAGCATCGAATAGTTTGGCTGGGAATCAATTATAACAAAGTCATAAATATCTGGGATATATTTATCTAATATTTCATTAATTATAGTCACTCTATCTAGTGACTTATATATTCTATTATCATAAAAAGTTTTATCAATAATATAATCTGTTAAATATTCTTCTAATAAAGAAATATTATTTGAAGATGGTATTATATCAATATTCTTATTAATTGGTATAACATATTTAGAAAAATCAATTTCGTTTTTCTTTAAGCAGTTGACCATTAGATTTTCTAAACACTTATTTTTAGGAATTTGTAAATTTTTAAAAAATGCTTGAACCAAGCTTATCTGAGGGTCAAAATCTAAAAATAATACTTTTTTATTTTTCTTCTCTGCTAGATACCAACCATAATTAAAGCAAATTGTTGTCTTTCCTGTTCCTCCCTTAGTATTAAAGAAAACAATCTTTTTCATTTATCTTTAGTTTAATAAAAAAGAAAATTTATAAATTTTAACAAACTAAAACCTCTACAACTTATTTTATATTATTTAAATAAGTTATTCAACTATTTTTATATACTTTTATTATATTTTCAAATTATAATCATTCAAAAAAATAATATATAGTTGTAACTAAAACCGAAAAAGAAATATTTGATAGAATTCTGTAAATTCAAAAAAATAATATTTAGTTATAACTTCACAATAATAACTTTAATTTTTAATTTTTTTATAAATTAAAGTTATTAAAGTTATTTAACAATAAAATCTAATTTTCTTCCTTCAGGGCCAGTAACATCTATAATAACTTTTTCACCTTCTTTAATTTCACCATTTAAAATTTTCATTGCAAGAACATTTCCAACCTCATTTTGTATAACTCGTTTAAGTGGTCTTGCCCCATAAACAGGATCAAATCCCTCTTTTGCAAGAAGTTCTTTTGCCTTTTCAGTAATCTCTATATCTATTTTTTTAGCAGACAGCATTTCTTTTAAATTTTTTAATTGAATGTCAACAATTTGCTTAATTTGTTCCATTCCAAGTCTATGAAATATTACAATGTCATCAACCCTGTTTAAAAACTCAGGCTTAAAGTTAGCTTTTAGAGCCTCACTAATTCTTCTTATCATTTCTTCTTCATCTTTTTGACCAAGTTCAACAATCCACTGACTTCCAATATTTGAAGTCATTATAATAACAGTATTTTTAAAATCTACAGTTCTTCCATGACCGTCAGTTAATCTTCCATCATCCATAATCTGCAAAAGTATATTAAAAACATCTGGATGTGCTTTTTCTATTTCATCTAAAAGAATAACACTATATGGCTTTCTCCTTATTGCTTCAGTTAGATAGCCACCCTCTTCATAGCCAACATATCCAGGTGGAGCTCCAATAAGCCTTGAAACTGTATGCTTTTCCATATATTCTGACATATCAATTCTAACTAATGCTCTTTCATCATCAAATAAGAACTGCGCTAAAGCTTTTGAAAGCTCAGTTTTACCTACACCAGTAGGTCCCACAAAAATAAAGGAACCAATTGGTCTGTTTGGATCTTGCAGACCAGCCCTTGCTCTTCTTATAGCATTTGAAATAGTTCTTATTGCATCATCCTGGCCAACAACTCTTTTACTTAAACGTTCTTCCATATGTATTAATTTTTCTATTTCACCTTCGATTAGTCTTGAAACAGGAATGCCTGTCCATTTAGAAACTGTTTCGGCAATATCTTCCTCATCAACTTCTTCTTTTAACATCTTTAAGTCTTTTTGAAGTTCTTCTAATCTCTTGTTTTCCTGTTCAAGTTTTTTATTTAATTCCAATAGTTTACCATAACGAAGTTCAGCAGCTTTTGCTAAATCAGCATCTCTCTCTGCTTGCTCTGCAGCAAGCTTTGTTTTTTCTATCTCTTCTTTTAAACTTCTTATAGCTTCAATAGCTTTCTTTTCCTGCATCCAATGAGCCTTCATGTTGTTGCTTTTTTCCTTTAATTCTGCAAGCTCTGCTTTTAGTTTTTCCAATCTTTCACTTGAAGCCTTGTCTTTTTCTTTTTTTAAGGCTTGTTCTTCAATTTCAAGCTGTTTAATTTTTCTCTCAATTTCATCAATCTCTGTAGGCATGCTGTCAATTTCTATTCTTAATCTTGAAGCTGCTTCATCAACTAAATCAATTGCCTTATCAGGTAAAAATCTACCTGAGATATAACGGTCAGACAAAACTGCAGCTGCTATTAAAGCTGAATCTTTAATTCTTACTCCATGATGAACCTCATATTTTTCTTTAAGCCCTCTAAGTATTGCAATGGTATCTTCAACAGAAGGTTCATCAACTAAAACTGGCTGAAATCTTCTTTCAAGAGCAGCATCTTTTTCAATGTATTTTCTGTATTCATCAAGGGTAGTTGCGCCTATTGCATGAAGTTCTCCTCTTGCAAGCATTGGCTTTAGCATATTAGAAGCATCAACAGCTCCTTCTGCAGCTCCAGCGCCAACAATAGTATGAAGTTCATCTAAAAATACAATTATATTTCCTTCTGCTTGTGCAATTTCCTTTAAAACTGCTTTTAGCCTGTCTTCAAATTCACCTCTGTATTTTGCACCTGCAAGCATTGCACCGATGTCAAGCGCGATAATCCTTTTATTTTTTAATCCTTCTGGAACATCACCTGAAATTATTCTTTGAGCTAAACCTTCTACAATTGCTGTTTTTCCAACACCTGGATCACCAATTAAAACAGGGTTGTTCTTAGTTCTTCTTGATAAAACCTGAATAACCCTTCTAATCTCATCATCTCTGCCAATTACAGGGTCTAATTTTTGTTTTCTTGCAAGCTCTGTTATATCTTTCCCGAAACGCGCAAGTGCCTGATATTTATCCTCAGGATTTGGGTCTGTAATCCTCTGGGTACCTCTAATTTCTACAAGAATTCTTAATATTCTTTCTTTTGTAACACCATACTGTTTTAAAAGTTCTGCAGCTTTTCCTCTTCCTTCAGACATAGCTATAATGATATGTTCAGTACTAACATATTCATCTTTTAGATTTTCTGCTTCCTTAAAAGCCTGCATTAATACGTTATTTAAATCAGAACCTATATATAGCTGCAGGTTTTGCCCTGTAACTTTGGGAAATGTTTTAATTATACTTTCCAGTTTATTAGTAAAATCATCTATATTAACCTCAAGCTTTTGAAGTATAGGATAAATTATCCCATCTTTTTGCTCAAGGAGAGCACTCAATAAATGAAAATCTTCAATTGTTTGATGACCATTCTCAGAAGCAATTGCTTGCGAACGAGCAAGCGCTTCTTGTGTTTTTATAGTAAATTTTTCAAAATTCATTTCTCATTCACCTCTAACTAATTTTTTAAACATAAATTGATAATATATCTTAAAAGATAAACGGCTTTTCTTGCAACTTTGTATAATCATCGAATTTATATAAATTTATATAATTATATAAATATATATAATGTTTAGAATATTTTCTTAAACAATAATTGACTGTCTAGGATTTTCATTATAAATCTTTGCAAATTCCTCAAATTTCTTTTTCTGCTCTGGACTTAAGCTTTCAGGTATTACAACCTTTACTTTTACATATAAGTCTCCACTTCCATCACCTTTTAACTTTGGCATTCCTTTTCCTTTTAATCTAAGCATTTTCTCTGTCTGTGTATGAGGGGGAAGCTTAACACTAACCATTCCTTCAAATGTTGGAATATCTATGTTAGCCCCTAGTATTGCCTCTTTTATACTAACAGGAACTTCACAATACAAATCGTGCTCCTTAACTGTAAAGAAATGATGAGGCAGTATTTTAATAATGAAATAAAGATCACCTGCTTCACCGCCTCGCAAACCAGGACCACCTTCACCTTTAACTCTAATTTTACCGCCGTCTTTTATACCTTTCGGTACTTTTACAGTAACTGTTCTTACTTTCTCATCTTTTTTTAATGTTACCGAGCGCTGAGTACCAAAATATGCTTCTCTTAAAGTTATCTCTAACTGATACTGGTAATCCTGCCCTCTTTGAGGTGCACTTGCGCCCCACCAAGTTCGTCTACCCTGGCTGCTTTGACCACTTTGGCTGCCCTGTCTGCTTTGCTGTCCAGTTGAGGATGTTCTTTGGTATGAGCTTTGACTACCTGCTTGACCCATTCCCATATTTCCAAATATCGTTGAAAATCTGTCCTCAGAACCTTTCCCAAAAAACATCTCAAAAAATTCAGAAAATCCGCTTCCTAAATCACCAAAGTCAAAACTGCCTCCACTAAAATTATATGAATATGATTGTCCTGAACCAGCGCCAGGCCAACCTTGCCAGCCTTGTGCTCCAGCTTGAGAAAAATGCTTCCAGTTAGCGCCAAGCTGATCATAACGAGCTCTTTTTTCGGGGTCTTTTAATACTTCATAAGCTTCCCCGATTTCCTTAAACTTTTCTTCAGCTTTTTTGTCTCCAGGGTTTGTATCAGGATGATACTGCCTAGCAAGCTTTCTATAAGCTTTCTTTATCTCATCCTGAGTTGCATTTTTACTTACCCCTAAGATTTTATAATAATCTTTATACTCCATAAATTTTCACCCTAATTTATAGAAATTTATAGAAATCTGCCCATAGCTTGTATGCTATGGGCAGTATTTTATGAACACTTTTGTTTAATAACTATTTATTTTGTTATTTAAGTTATTTAGTTTCTTTGTTTTTTTCATTTTCTTTCTTGCCAGCTGAGATTTCTACCTTTTTAGGTTTTTTAACCTCGGCTTTTGGTATAGTAATCTCTAATACACCATCTGCATAATGAGCTTTAACTTCGTCAGCTTTAATTGGAACTCCAATATCAAAGGACCTGTAAAATGAACCGTAACTTCTTTCAATCCTGAGGTAATCTTTTTCCTTTTCTTCCTTTTCAAATTTTCTTTCGCCTTTTATAACAAGCTGATTTTCATCAACTGAAACCTCAATATCTTCCATTTTTACCCCAGGAAGATCCGCTTTAATTAAAACTTCTTTTTCAGTCTCCTTGATATCAACACTTGGAGTCCAAACAGCTGACCTTCTTTCTTCTTTATCTCTTTCTGCAATGTCTTCAAACCATCTGCCGATTTCATCTCTCAGCTGAACAAGTTCTCTAAATGGATCCCATCTTACGATTGGCATAATCATTCCCCCTTTCAACTAAGAGTTCCTTTATTGTTTATTATTTTTTATATTTATTACTTTAATTTATTACATTAATTTAATTTTGTTTATTTGTTTAATTATTTATATTATTTATATTTTATATTTTATTTATTATTTTTCGTCTTTTGCTTCAAACTCAGCGTCTATAACATCATCGCCAGCAGTACCATTACCAGAGCCAGAACCTGCAGAAGCTCCCGCAGAGCTGCCTGCACCATATGCTCCGCTGCCGGCACCTGCACCTGGACCACCAGTATATGCTCCACCAGCACCAGCGCCAGCTCCTGCTCCAGGACCGCCAGCACCGCCTGCCTGTGCATATAGTCTGCTTGATAATTCTTCTTGCAATTTCTGAAGTTTTTCAACTTCCTTATTAATTTCAGCTGTATTTTCTGATTCCATAACTTTTCTTACAACCTTTATCTGGTCTTCAATTTTTGCCTTTAAATCTGCAGGAGCCTTATCCTGAATATCCTTTAAAAACTTCTCAGCAGAATATGCTAGGCTGTCAGCTTTATTTCTTGCATCAACAAGCTCCCTTTTCCTTCTATCTTCTTCAGCATGAGCCTTTGCTTCATTAACCATTCTTTCAATTTCAGCATCAGATAAATGTGAAGTTGCAGTAATTGTAATTTTCTGCTCTTTACCTGTTGCCATATCTTTAGCACTTACATTTACAATACCGTTTGCGTCTATATCAAAAGTAACTTCTATTTGTGGTATCCCTCTAGGTGCAGGAGGTATACCATCAAGCCTAAATCTACCAATTGTCTTATTATCTGCTGCCATCTCTCTTTCACCCTGAAGAACATGGATGTCAACACTTGTCTGATTATCAGCAGCAGTTGTAAATATTTCACTTCTTTTAGTTGGAATAGTGGTGTTTCTTTCAATTAACTTAGTCATAACACCGCCTAATGTTTCAATACCAAGTGAGAGCGGTGTAACATCAAGCAAAACTATATCTTTAACATCACCCATTAAAACACCAGCTTGAATTGCAGCTCCAACTGCAACAACTTCATCTGGGTTAACTGATTTGTTTGGCTCTTTACCTGTAAAGTTTTTAACAAGTTCTTGTATTACAGGCATCCTTGTTGCACCACCAACTAAAATAACCTCATCAATTTCTTCAATCCTATACCCAGAATCTTTTAAAGCCTTTTCCATTGGTCCTTTACATCTTTCTGTTAAATCAGCAGTAAGCTGCTCAAATTTTGCACGAGTAAGTTTTGTTTCAAGATGTTTTGGCCCATTTGCATCAGCAGTAATAAAAGGCAAGCTAATTGTTGTTTCAGTAACAGTTGACAGCTCAATTTTAGCTTTTTCTGAAGCCTCAATTAACCTTTGAAGAGCTTGCCTGTCCTGACGCAAATCTATGCCTTGATCTCTTTTAAATTCATCTGCTATATAATTCATGATTCTGTTATCATAATCATCACCGCCAAGATGCATATCACCATGGCTGGCTTTTACTTCAAATACACCATCGCCAACCTCAAGTATTGAAACATCAAAAGTTCCGCCACCAAGGTCAAATACTAGAATCTTTTCTTCCTTTTTCTTATCAAGACCATAAGCAAGTGATGCTGCTGTCGGCTCGTTAATGATACGCAAAACATTTAAACCTGCAATTTTACCTGCATTTTTTGTAGCTTGTCTTTGCGCATCATTAAAATATGCTGGAACTGTAATAACAGCATCTGTAACTTCAGTTCCAAGATATGATTCAGCATCAGCTTTTAACTTCTGAAGTATCATGGCAGAAATTTCTTCAGGCGTATAATTTCTGTCTGCCAGTTTTACCTCTGCCAAACCATTTTTTCCCTCTAGCACTTGATAGGACACTATCTTTCTTTCGCTTTCTACTTCACTGTATTTACGCCCAATAAATCTTTTAATTGAATAAATTGTATTTTCCGGGTTTAGAGCAGCCTGTCTTTTTGCAAGCTGACCCACCAACCTTTCACCTTTTTTTGTAATAGCAACAACTGAAGGAGTTGTTCTTCCGCCTTCACTATTAGTAATAACAACAGGCTTTCCTCCTTCCATTACTGCTATACAAGAGTTTGTTGTTCCTAAATCAATTCCTACTGCTTTTCCCATTTATAACATCCCTTTCCTTTAAATTTTTATAATTTTTTAATTTTATTTTTATCTTTATCTAAATTAATTTTTTTAATTTTTGTTTAAATTAATTTTTTAATTTAAAGTTTAAATATTTAAACTTGCTTAATTAATTTCTTTAATCTTCTTTAATTTTCATTAAATAATTTTTAAAACAATCAGCAACATCCTGCGGACATCTAGTCATAATCACATTGTCACGCCTTTTAATAAGAATAATAATAGAACGAAGGTTCATACCTTGTTCATACATTAATTCTCTTATATACTCCAGCCAGTGAATATCTTCTTTTGAATAATACCTTTTTCTGCCCCTCCTTAACGGACAAACAAGTTTAAACCTTTCGTAATAATAAAGGGTTCTGCTGTTTACTCCTAAAAAATCAGCAACAAGTTCAATTGGATAACTTTTATCTTTCTCATTGAACAATATTCATCACCTAACCCTTTAATTACCCCTTAGCTTACTTTTTTACTTAATTTTTTACTTAAGTCTTTACTTAAGCTTTGCTTCATCTAAAGCTTAAGACTTTACCTAAGCTTTTATCTCGGCTTTAGCTTCAGTCTTGGCTTAATCCCTTGCCTCAGCCTTTGATTAAAACTTTACTTAAGCAAGACTTAAGCTTTTGCCTAAATCCTTATTTACAAAATTTTATTATTCTAATTTTAAATTAATTATCTGCGGCAATTTTAAATAATAAAAATAATTTTGTCAAGTATTTTTAAATAATTTTTTTAAAAAAAATAAAAAATATTTTTCACTTAAAGTGAAATTACCTTAAGCGCAGAAAAGCAATAATCAATAATTATTTATTTTTGTATTTTTCTTGAAAATTTGAGGTATATAAAACAGAATATGAGCCAGTATAATTTAGCTAAATTTAGTTAAATTTAACTAAATTTAGCTAAATTTAACTTTAATAAATAATTTTTAATTTCACTTCAAATTTTTACAAAACTTCTCTAGTCTATTCATTCCCTCTTCAATCTTATCAATAGTTGTTGCATAACTTATCCTTATAAATCTGTCATCACCAAAAGCAGCTCCTGGAACAACTGCAACATAAGCTTTCTCAAGAAGCAAACTAGAAAAATCAAAAGAATTTTTAATCTCTACGTCATAAAAATTAGAATAACCATAAAAATTAGACACGTCTGGGAAAACATAAAAAGCACCTTGTGGCATATTACACTTTATTCCATCAATATTTTTTAACCTGTTATAAATATAGTCTCGTCTTTTTTCATATTCTCTTCTCATTATTTCAACTGATGACTGATTACCTAAAACAGCTTCAACAGCTGCCCACTGAGCAGGAGTAGATGGGTTTGAAGTAGTCTGGTCTTGAATTTTAGTCATTTGAGAAATAATTTCTTTTTCCGCTGCAATATAACCAATTCTCCAGCCAGTCATTGCATAAGTTTTTGAAACAGCATTTACTGTTATAGTAATGGATTTTATATCACTTCCAAAACTGGCTATGCTAAAGTGCTTAGCATCACCAAAAACAAATTTCTCATAAACCTCATCTGATACAACGTAAATATTATTTTTAACACATATTTCAGCTATTTCCTCCAGTTCTTTTTTTGTATAAACAACCCCACTTGGATTGTTAGGACTATTTAAAATTAGTAATTTTATCTTTTTACCATATTGTGTGATAATTTTTTTAAGATGAGCTATGTCTAGTTTTAAATCTTGGTTAAAATCAACCTCAACAGGTCTTCCATCTGAAAGCAATACCTGCTGGGTATAGCTAACCCAATAAGGTCTTGGAACTAATACAATATCACCTGGGTTTAAAAACGTCCTCATAATAACATCTAAAACTTGTTTTCCTCCATTTCCAACAAAAATACTTTCAATATTATATTCAAGATTATTATCTCTTTTTAATTTCTCAACAATTGCCTCTTTTAATTCTTTTATACCTGTTGAAGCCGTGTATTTAGTTTTATTTTCATCTATCGCTTTTTTTGCAGCATCCTTTACATTTTGTGGAGTGTTAAAATCCGGCTGGCCTATGCCAAATCTTACAACATAATTTCCTTCATTTTTTAACAGACTGTCAATTTTATCTACTTTTTGTTCAAGAGCAAAAGTGGGACTTTCTTCTAATCTTAAAACTCTATCGGAAAAAACATTTAAAACATCAGGTAAAATATCCGATGATTTTGTATTTTTTAAACTCATTTGCACTCCTTTACAATGTTATATGTCACAAATTGCAAAATTATAGACATTTACTATAAGGTATCCTAAATATCAACATTATCAACACTTCATCTAATATATCCTCTAAATAATAATATCATTTAAAATTTTCACTAAAGTACTCAAGAAATATATCTAAGAAATAACCTATCATAATTTAATATATTTGTGCTGACTTATTTTTGTTAATTTACTTTGGTTAATTTAGCAATGCTAATTTAGCAATTTTAATTCAACAAAGCTAATTTAGCAAAGTCATCTTTTAAGTCTTTATAAATAGATCTATAAATTTCATATATTTTAGAGTATTTCTTAAAGTTTTCTTCATTTGGTAAAATTTCTTCCTTTTCTTTTATAATCTTATCAGTTGCTTCTTGAACAGAACTATAAATTCCACAACCTACGCCTGCAAGCAGTGCCCCACCGTAAGAAGGACCTTCTTCAACATTTAAAGTTGCAATTTTAAGACCAAAAACATCTGCAATTATTTGTTTCCATATATGACTTGCTGCTCCTCCACCAAATAATATAACTTTATCTGACTTTACACCGACCTGCTGCATTAGTCTTAAGCAGTCATATTGACTAAAAGCAACTCCTTCTAGTATTGCTCTAACAAAGTGGTCTTGGCCATGTACATAAGATATTCCAAAAAATACACCTCTTGCATGAGGATCTGCATGTGGTGTTCTTTCCCCTGTTAGGTATGGCAAAAATATCAGCCCATCAGAACCACAACTTACATTTTCAGCCTGTTTATCTAAAAGTTTATATTTTTTCATATCAGGATATTTCTTTTTTATGGCCTCGCTTGGTCCAAAGCAGTCGTTATACCATTTTAAAGAACCTGCTGCAGATAAAGTAACACCCATTAAAAACCATTTTCCAGGAACTGCATGACAAAAAGAATGAAGCCTTCCTTCACTGTCATAAACTGGTTCATCACAATAACAAAATACAACTCCTGATGTTCCTATATAATCTGAAATTAATCCTGGTTTAACAATACCAGAGCCAACCGCTCCACCAGGCTGATCACCTGCTCCCCCTACAATAGGAGTGCCTTCAATAAGACCTGTAAGGCTGGCAGCTTCTTTGCTAACTTTTGCAGTTACTTCATATGATTCAAAGCACTCTGGAAGTATATCTTTTTTAATTTTTAAGCCTTCAATAATTTCATCAGACCAGTTTCTTTTTTTTATATCTAACAGCCCTGTTCCAGATGCATCTGAGACTTCAGTGGCAAAAACACCAGATAGCCTAAACCTTATATAATCTTTTGGCAGAATAACTTTATATATTTTTTCATAATTTTGCGGTTCATTTTCTCTAAGCCATAGTATTTTTGGCGCAGTAAAACCTGTTAATGCTTTATTAAATGAAAGCTTTATATATCCTTCATAGCCAAAGGTATTATAAATTTCATCACACTGTGGTTGTGTTCTCTGGTCACACCATAGTATTGCAGGTCTAATTACATCGCCATTTTTATCAATAAAAACACTGCCATGCATTTGGCCTGAAGGACCAATACCAGCAATATCCTTTGGATCTACTTTTGAATCTTGAAGCACTTTTTTAATTACTTTAATAGATGCATCCCACCAATCCTGGGGATTTTGTTCAGCCCAGCCTGGTTTTGGTGTAATTAATGGGTAATCGCTACTTGCAGATGCAATTAATTTGCCATTTTGATCAATAATTATTGCTCTTGTAGAGCTTGTACCAATATCCATTCCAAGTAAATATTTCAAGGCTTCCTCCAATCTAAAATTTTATTTTTACAAACAAATTTATTTATTTAACCTATTTTATTATCAATTAAACTAAGTATCAATTAATAAAGACGATAAATTTTTATTTAGATAGATAAATAAACAACCAATAGTCGGGCTTTTTTTATCTCTTTTGAATTTTTTAAAACCAAAAATACAAAAAATTTCAAAAATAAATTCTTGATGCTTGGAAAATCATTTAAAATTTAAAATATTTAAATAAATACTAAAATTATTTAAATTATAGTTTAATTAAAGTTATTATTTGATAAAATAAAGGCATGAAAACTATAGGAAGAAATGACCCTTGTCCTTGCGGTAGCGGCAAAAAATATAAAAATTGCTGTCTTTCAAAATCCGAAGAAATAAACATTGCTAAATATAAGTATAATAAATACTTAGAAATAAGAAGCAGTGCATGCATAAAAGCTTACAAACTGGGTATTGAAGAATTAAACATTAATAAGCTAGACCCTGGTTTTTACCTTCTCGACTTTTTATTATTTGAACCTGAAGAGAGTAAAAATTTAAGAAATGCAGATGATTTTGACAATTTTATTAAAAATGCATCTTTTCATTTCACAATTTTTGGTTATCCAATTTTTGAGGCAGACCGCTTTGAAGAAGATGCAATTATTGCCGATAATCTAGACAATAATTACAAAGACAAAAATAAAAATAAAAATAAATATAAAAGTAGCACTGACAAAAGCACACTTGATGAAGATTCAGAAATTATAGACAGCTTTGGTTTTAAATTAAATGTGAAGGATTTACTAGGTAATGCAAATAAGACTGATGCAAATAAGACATCAACAGATTATAAAATTATTGAAGATAATTATCTATGGAAATATTGCCTAGTTAATTTTCCAAATAAATTCTCAGAAGAAGAGAAAAAATTTTTAAATTCAATAAAGGAATCAATTCCTGGATTTTTTAAAGTAATAGATGTAGATATATCAACAGGTGAAAAAGAAATTTTAGGTTGTCCTATTACCTTAATTGAGGATATTTTTACAAAAAATAGATATAAACTTCTTGATAGACTTTTATCTGAATATGTTGTAAAGCATGATATTTTTTGTGGAATATTACTACCTTATACTCAAAATTTAAATGATATATATTATGTATTGGAAGGAACTCCATCAGTAATTTTCCAACCACTACATGTAAAAACATTGCTTGAGTTAATAAAAAGCTATAGCGCAATTTATAAAAAAATATATAAATTTTTATTTTCAAAGAAAACAAATTACCCAGAGATTTTTAAAGCTTTCCCGATGGTATTATATTTAGTAGCTGTTGATTATTTTTATCATTTAATATCAGCTCCATTGCCAAAACTAGTAAACTATGACAAAGAAGAAATAATTTTTTCAAAAACTACTTATAAAATAAATAATAGAGATGAGATAAAAAATCTTATTATAAAATTAAAAAACATTGAAATTGTTGAAGATACTGAGAAAGAAGCAGTTCTACACTGGTTAAATGAAAAAGACACTATATTAGGAACAATTTTTATTTATAACAATAAGTTGATATTCGAAACAAACTCACGAGAGCGTCTTGAAAGATGGAAGAAAAAAATAAAAAATTTACCAATGGATTTTGTAAAAACTAGTTATACTAATCCTGAAAAATTAATAGAAAAATACTCAAAAGACAATGAAAAAGACAAAACTAAGGCTAAAAAGAGTAAAAAAATAAAGGAAGAAAAAGTTGAAATTCCTCAAGAAGCATTAGAAGAGTTTGCACTTAAGTGGTGGGAAAATTATTATAATGAATGGTTAAATACAAAAATACCTGCACTTGGAAATATTACTCCACTTGAAGCTATAAAAACAAAAGAAGGAAGAAAAAAGGTAGAAAATTTAATTGAAGATTATGAAAACAGATATCTACATGATCTAAAAAACATGGAAAAAGAAGCCAATATTACTAGAGATGCTGATATTCAAATTGGCGGCGATCTTTCTAGCGGTGCTTATCTTCAGAAATACTTCAATCCTGATGAACTTAGAAAAAGGCTAGGTTTAATTTAAATACTTTTTATATCAATCCTAAAAAATACCTTTAATCTCATTTCAAAAATAAAATAACTGAGCAGATTTTTTATTTGCTATGTTAAACAATGGTAAATAATGGTAAATAACATTAAATAACGGTAAATAAAAATTGAAATGCAAAATAAAAAAATATATCATTCATCTAATATATAAATAGGTATAGACAAAGACATAGGCATAACATAGATATTAATATATATATATATGTGTGTGTGTGCAGGAGTGTAAATATGGATATAAAAAAGTTAAGATAGGTTTTTAGGTAAGGAGAATTTAAATTAAAAATTTACTGACTTTAAACAAATATTTTAAAAAACATAAATTAAGCCTTATTTTAAGCATCTTTTACATTTTACTTCAAAATATCTCATATTTAGCTATACCCTGGATTATAAAAATTTCAATTGACAGTATAAAAGATTACGGCATACATCTGCAGCAAAACAACCTTGTCTTTAATTCCCAAAACAGCCTTTCTACTGATTCTACATCATTTTTTTCTTTTTCATCTTATCTTGAAAAGCTTATTTTACCACTTCCTATTTCAACTAAGCTTTTAATTTTTGCAGGAATGCTTTTAACTGTTTCGGCAATTGCAGGAATTTTTAGATTTTATATGAGACGCCTTTTAATTGGGGTATCAAGAAAAATTGAATATGATATAAGAAAAGACTTATTTTCACATATACAAACTTTGGATCCCGCTTTTTTTCTGAACAATAAAACAGGAAGTATTATGGCACTTATTACAAATGACCTTGATGCTGTAAGAAACTTTTTAGGACCAGGGCTTTTAAATTTATTTAATACAACTTTTATTTTCATATCAACCCTTATTGTAATGTTTTTTATAAATGTAAAGTTAACCTTATATGCTCTAATTGCTGTGCCGCTGCTTCCAATAATTGTAAGC
>Ga0185342_1000269_pt1 | contig 29137 bp, 24 predicted proteins | sample ConPoolayeEmetaG_FD_128045 | JGI IMG/M metagenome (GOLD analysis project Ga0185342, IMG submission 128045) | Hot spring microbial mat communities from California, USA to study Microbial Dark Matter (Phase II) - Cone Pool mat layer E metaG... ... | reverse complement strand
GTGTGGGGTTTGGGGCAATTATTGTATCAATAATCATTTTAGGGGTGATCACTTTATTTCAGTTAAACCAGATAAGGCTTGATGTTAATGATATTGACGAAAGAATTGATAAATTAAACAATGCTTACATAGTTAAAGACTGTGTAAAAAATATACTTTCTGCTATACCTGATTACATTTTATCCGATAATGCACAGGAAAGGGAAAATATTAAAAAGTCAGTTGATGAAAACAGAAGTAAATACATAGAGAAACTTGAAGCAATAAGGAAAATAACTCGGACTGAGGAAGGCAAAAAACTTCTTGATAACATTGAAAACACAATTAAAGAGGCAGTTCCATATAACAATAAAGTATTAGAACTTGCATCAGCAGGCAAAAAAGATGAAGCAGAAAAAGTATATGATGAACAATCAAAGCCAAGAATGGCAAAAATCTTTCAAGCTCTTGATGAAGAAGTTGCATTTCACCAAAAAAACTTGAATACAAAAATAAAGAAAGTTATTTCTTTGGTAATGAGAGAAATAGTTATTTTTATAATAATTACTGCTATTGTTGTAGTTTTTGGCATTATTTTCAGCACCTTTATATCCCGTTCAGTTCGTAAACCAGTTGCAGAGCTTAAAGAAGTGCTTGAAAAAGTTGCACAGGGTGACCTTTCTGTTGATATAAAGGTTGAAAGCAAAGACGAACTTGGTATGATTGCCCATTCAGTTCACGAGGCTATAACAGCTATAAAGAAACTAATTGCAGAATCAAAAACTATTTCAAGCTCTCTTGCATCATCTTCTGAAGAGCTTTCAGCAACAACAGAGGAAATATCAAGAAATCTGAAATCCCAGACAGAGAGAGCCTCCCAGATAGCTTCAGCAGCAGAAGAGATGAGCCAGACAGTTGTAGACATAGCAAAGAATGCATCAAACATAGCTGAGGTAAGTGTAACAACTGCAGGAGTTGCCAAAGAAGGCAAAGATATGACAATTAATACAGCTAATGAGATAAAAGTTATAGAAGGTGCAATAAGCAAGCTTTCAGAAGTGATAAATATATTAGGAGACCGTTCCCGTCAGATTGGTGAAATTGTAACAGTAATCAAGGATATAGCGGATCAGACGAATTTACTTGCCCTGAATGCAGCAATTGAGGCAGCAAGAGCAGGAGAGCAGGGTCGTGGTTTTGCAGTAGTAGCAGACGAAGTTCGCAAGCTTGCTGAAAGAACAGCAAAAGCAACAGATGAGATAGCAGATATGATAAGAGGAATACAGAGTGAGGTAGATGTTGCAGAGGGTTCAATGGAAGATGCAACAAAGAAAGTTGCAAGTGGTGTAGATTTAAGCCAGAAGGCTGCAAACATACTTGGACAGATATTTAATAAGGCACAGGAACTTCAGAGCATGATACAGCAGATTGCCAGTGCAACAGAGGAGATGTCCTCAGTAACAGACCATATTACACAGGACATAGGTAGTATTGCAGAGGGTTCTAAGGAGATATCCCTTGCAGTAGACCAGTCAGCCCAGACAGCATCAGATATAGCAAGATTAGGTGGAGAATTAAATACAGCAATAGGAAGGTTTAAGGTTTAGTAACAGACTGCTCAGGGAGTTATTAACTCCCTGAGCATATTTCATTCCTTTTTATATAAATGCCACAGCTTTTTTGTTTCTGATAGATTTTTTAGCATCTTTGAATTCGCTTAATATGGTGGAGGAAACAATTCTTAAAAGACTCCAGTATTAAGCCTTTAAAAGAAAACAGAAGAAGGCTAAGGCATCTCACCAGAAAGGAAATATAAAAACTTTTCAGGCTTGCGATAAATCCCACTGAATGATATGCTACTTAGCCTCTTTAGGAAACTCTTTACACAGAGAAAGCTTGATACCGATTTTATATCTTTGTTAATTCATTAACAGGTATGACTTTGAGATATTCTCATTTAGCACCAAAGCATAAAAGTAAAGCAGTTAATGCCTTGAACTCTATTTTTCGGGCTCAAAATTGACATACTTACTGACACAGTTTGTGACACAGTCTGATTTTTACATTCAGGAACCCTTGATTTTACAATAGGCGCGGAGGGGATTGAACCCACGACCTCTTCCGCGTCAAGGAAGCGCTCTCCCACTGAGCTACGCGCCTGAAGTTATTGAATTATATATATTTTCAATCTCCTCTGTCAACACCTTTTTATCAACCTGTGGTTACAATATAGAAATGTCACACATAATTAGTAAATTAAGAGTTGACTTTATGAATAACACTATCATAAAAAAACTTTGAAAATATCATAGGATTCAACTAGGAGTCTCTAAATAATTCAGGATTTTTTAATACTTATGGTAATATAATTTTATTACAAATTTCATTATGGAGGATATAGAATGGTACTAAAAAAGTATCTGCTTGCACCGGGACCCACTCCTGTCCCACCAGAGGTTCTTCTCAGTATGGCAATGCCTGTAATCCATCACCGCAGTCCTGATTTTTTACCAATCTTTGATTCTGCTAAAAATGGTCTTAAATGGATCTATCAGACAAAAAATGATGTTTTAATCCTTTGTAGCACAGGAACAGGTGCTATGGTTGCATCTGTAAACAATTTTTTTTCACCAGGAGAAAAGGTTATTGTAATAAATGGAGGAAAGTTTGGTGAGCGATGGATAAAAATTGCACTGGCTTACGGATTGAATGTTATAGAAATACCGGTTGAATGGGGATATTCCGTTGATGTTAACAGGGTTGAGGAGGAACTCAAAAAAAATAATGATGTAAAAGGAGTATTTATTCAGGCAAGCGAAACATCAACAGGAGTTTATCATGACATTGAGTCTGTAGGTAAGATAGTAAAAAATTATGATGATACTCTCTTTATAGTAGACTCAATCTCAGCTTTGGTTGCTCATGACATTAAAACTGATGAATGGTCAATAGATGTAATGGTTAGCGGCTCTCAAAAAGGTCTTATGCTTCCTCCAGGGCTTGCTTTTATAAGCGTAAGTGAAAAAGCATGGAAAAGAAATGAAAAATCAAAAATGTCGAGGTTTTATTTCAATCTCAAAAAAGAAAGAGAAAACCTTGCTAAAAATCAGACAAATTTTACCTCCGCTGTATCACTTATTATTGGTCTTAATGAGGCTTTGAAAATAATGCAGAAAGAAGGACTTGAGAATATATTTAAAAGACATGCTCTTTTAGCCCATGCTACAAGAGAGGCTGTAAAAGAGCTGGGACTCAGTCTTTTTGCAAAAGGTATCCCGAGTAATTCTGTAACTGCTATTGAGGCACCTCATGGAATTGACGGACAGGTTATCTACAAAACTCTAAGGGAAAAACACGGAGTTACAGCTGCGGGAGGGCAGGATAAACTTAAGGGAAAAATATTCCGTTTCGCTCATCTTGGATATGCAGACAAATTTGATGTTATAGTTGCAATATCAGCACTGGAAATGACACTTAAAGAACTGGGATATCCTGTTACCCTTGGTAAAGGCGTTGCAAAAGCAGAAGAAATTTTTTCAATGGAGGAATAAAGTGAAGGTACTTGTCAGTGACAGCATCTCTCAGAAAGGAATTGAAATCTTAAAAAATGCAGGACTTCAGGTAGATGTTAAAACAGGACTTAAACCTGAAGAGCTTAAAAAAATAATTGGTGAATATGATGCCTTGGTAATAAGAAGCGCTACAAAGGTGACTGCTGATATTATTGAAGCTGCAGATAAACTCAAAGTTATAGGCAGAGCAGGAACAGGTGTTGATAATGTTGATAAAGTAGCTGCGACAAAAAAAGGAATTGTCGTTATGAATACTCCAGGAGTAAATACAATCACCACTGCAGAGCATACCATAGCACTTCTTTTCTCTCTTGCAAGAAAAGTTCCTCAGGCTACAGCATCTCTGAAAGCAGGAAAATGGGAAAAGAAAAAATTCATGGGCATTGAACTTTACAATAAAACACTCGGAATAATAGGTCTTGGAAGAATAGGTTCTGAAGTTGCAAAAAGGATGCAGTGCATGGGAATGAATATTTTAGCCTATGATCCCTTTTTAAGTGATGAAAGGGCTGAGGAACTTGGGATTATAAAGACTGATCTTGACAGAATATTTGCAGAATCAGATTTTATAACAATTCATACTCCCTTAACTTCAGAAACCAAATATTTGATTAATAAAAATACAATTGCTAAGATGAAAAAAGGAGTTTTTATAATCAACTGCGCACGAGGCGGCATCGTCAATGAAAAAGATCTTTATGAAGCAATTCAGTCTGGCAAGGTGGCAGGCGCTGCACTTGATGTTTTTGAAACAGAACCGCCAGAAGAAGAAAATCCCTTGATTAAGGATGAAAAAATTATATGTACTCCTCATCTTGGAGCATCAACGCTGGAGGCACAGGAAAATGTCTCTATCGTAATTGCGGAGCAGATTATTGATTTTCTTATAAATGGAACTATAAAAAATGCTGTTAACTTCCCTTCAATCCCATATGATCAGGTTCCTCTTATCAGACCGTATCTTGTACTGCTTGAAAGAATGGGTAGCTTCGCATCTCAAATCCTGAGTAAAAGTATTAAACAGATACAGATTGAATATCTCGGTGAAATTTACACTTTAAATACCCAAGCATTAACAGCTGCTGCACTTAAGGGAGTGCTTGATCCCGTACTTGGAGAGCCTGTTAATTATGTAAATGCTCCATTCATTGCAAAGGAAAGAGGAATACAGGTAAAAGAAATAAAGGGCAAGGATGCGGGTGATTATCAAAGCCTTGTTAGAATAATTCTGATTTCAAAAGATGAGCAGCTCTCAGTAGCAGGAACCCTGCTCAGTAGAAAAGACCCAAGAATTGTTCAAATTGATGATATTTCCCTTGAAGTTATTCCTGAAGGGAACATGGTATTTATGAGAAACTGGGATCGTCCGGGTGTTATCGGAAATATCGGAACGCTGATGGGACAGAATAATATTAATATTGGACACATGCATTTCGGAAGAAAAGAGCCTGGTGGAATGGCTTTTTCAATCATAAGCGTGGATACATCTTTAACAGAGGAAATAATTAAAAAAATAAAAAAGCTTCCAAATGTTCTGGAAGTAAAACCAGTATATATACCAGTTCACTAAATCAAAAAGGAGACTGATATGCCAACAATTGCTATAATAGGAGCTCAATGGGGAGATGAAGGCAAAGGCAAAATTGTTGATTTTTTAACAGAAAAGTGTGACTATGTTGTAAGATTTCAGGGTGGTTGTAATGCAGGACACACAGTTGTTGTAGGAGATGAAAAATACATACTTCATCTTATTCCGTCGGGAATTCTACATAAAAATAAAAAATGCATAATAGGAAACGGTGTTGTTGTTGATCCCGCAGAATTGTTAAAAGAAATTGAAACGCTCAGAAATAAGGGTGTGGAAATAGATAATAACCTGTATATTGCCAAACACTGCCATTTAATAATGCCCTATCATATTGCAATAGAGGAAGAATATGAAAAAAAGAAAAAAATTGGCACAACAAAAAGAGGAATAGGTCCCTGTTACACTGATAAAATTGCAAGAAATGGAGTAAGGATGGTTGATCTGCTTTATCCTGAAACTTTGAAAAATAAAATCAAAACTAACCTTGAAATTATAAATTTTCTTCTCATTAATCTTTATAATTCAAAGCCTTTAAATGAAAAGGACATATTCTCTCAATATCTTAATTACGCGGAAAAACTTAAACAGTACATTACTGATGCTGATATCATGATAAATAAAGCAATAGATGAAGGTAAAAATGTGCTCTTTGAAGGTGCACAGGGAACACTTCTTGATATTGATCATGGAACATATCCTTATGTTACTTCTTCCAATACAATTGCAGGGGGAGCATGCACAGGTACAGGTGTCAGTCCGAGAAAGATTAATAAAATTATCGGAGTAGTAAAGGCTTACACAACAAGAGTTGGTGGCGGTCCTTTCCCAACAGAAATAAAAGATCAGCTTGGAGATCAGATAAGGCAAAAAGGCGGGGAATATGGTGCAACTACAGGAAGACCCCGCAGATGCGGATGGCTTGACCTTGTCGGTTTGAAACATTCCTTAAGAATCAACGGCTTCACAGGAATCGCTATTACAAAACTGGATATCCTTGACGGAATTGAAAAATTAAAAATCTGTGTTGGGTATAAATACAATGGCTCAATCATAGATGAATTTCCAAAAGAGCTTGAAATTCTTGAACACTGTGAACCTGTATATGAAGAACTTCCTGGATGGAAGGATACCACAGCAGGAATAAAAGATTATGATAGACTTCCCGAGAATGCAAAAAAATATCTCAAACTTATTGAAGAGTTTCTGAATGTCAAAATTCAGATTGTCTCCATAGGACAGAAAAGAGATGAAATTATCGTTAGGGAGTCTCCTGTATGATTTAGTTTTTAATGAAAGATGCCCAGTCTGCAATAAAAACTCCTACTGGAAGTTTGCTCCCTTTTGTTTTTCATGCTGGCAAGAGATAGAGCCTTTCAGTTCAAATCGTATTTTTACAGGACAGTTTCATGGAGATTTCTGGAAATACATAGCATCACTGCGCTCATTTGGAGCTTATGAAGGAGTTCTTAAATCCGCTATACACTGCTTCAAATATGGTGGAATAATAAGAATAGGAAGAGAGCTTGGAAAACTAATGAGTAAAATCAATCCACCTGATATAGAAATTTTAATTCCTGTGCCACTGCATATAAAAAAACTTCGTCAGAGAGAGTTCAATCAATCAGCAATTCTTGCAAAGGAGCTTTCAAAAAGATGGAATATTTCTCTCTGTCTTACATCACTTGTTAAAATTAGAGATACCTTAGAGCAGGCTTCTCTTGATAGAAAAGATAGATTCTCCAATGTAAAAGATGCCTATTCAATAAATGGCTCTTTAAAAGGACTTAAAGTAGGATTGGTTGATGATGTTGTTACAACCGGTGCCACTTTAATGGAATGTGCAAAAGTATTGAAAAAAGCAGGAGCAAAAGAAATTCATGCCATCACTCTTGCAAGAGTTAGTTAATAAAAAAATTGCACTATATATCTTACAGCGAGATAAAGTATAAGCACACTTAAAACAAGCTTTATATATCTCTGGGGAACATGTTTTTGGGCTCTTGCTCCTAAATATATTCCTATCATTCCACCCAGACCAAAAAGTAAGCCCAGTAACCAATCAGGGCTTGTCTGAAGTCCTCCTGAGGGAAGAACTGCATAATAAAAAACACCAAAAATTGATGCTGTAAATGTTCCAAGAAGACAGGCACCAGCAATGCTGTGAACAGGAAGCCTGAAAAAAGTTACCAGAAAAGGTGACATCATGGCTCCTCCACCAATACCATAGGTTCCACCAATTACACCAATTATAAATGCAAGTATGAAAACTCCGATTGTGCTGAATGAAAATCTTTCACCCCAGAATTCATATTCTGTTCTAATTAATGAAAAGGAATTTGTTTTTACCTTAGCTTCCTCTGATAGTTTTTGCTCAAACTTCTTTGCCTGTGCTGTCTTTTTCTTTTTGAAGAAATCAAGAAAAAGTCTTGTCCCGATATAAAGAAGAACAAGTCCAACAAAAAATTTAAAAGACTTTGGGTCTGGGAGAATTTTAATTCTTATATAGTAACCAATAATTATTCCCGGCACTGTTCCTGCAACTATAACCCAAGCAAGAGGCCATGCCATTCTTCCTTCTTTAAGATATCTATATATACCCGATGGAATTGCAACAACATTGAAGATAAAGTTAGTTCCGCTGACTCCCGGAGATGTATATCTTAGAACACTAACCTGAAAAGGAAGAAGTAGAAAAGCTCCTGAAACTCCTCCCATTGAAGTAAAAAAAGAAACCACAAGTGCAACAAGTGGAGGAATAAGAATATTTGTTGTAACTCCAGAAACAGGAAAGGTGTATGTGAGAAAATCTAACATAAAATTTATTTTATATGACTAAGGGTTATATTTCAAATTAAGATTTCTTATATGTTAATAACTTTAGATTTCATTTATAATTAACTCTTTTGCTCTTTCAATAAATTTTTTTACAAGTTCGGGATCTTTTTTGCCTTTTTTTATCTCAACACCACTGCTGACATCAACTGCGTAGGGCTTTACTTTTTTTATTGCCTCCTCCACATTGAATACATTCAATCCACCTGAAAGAATAATTTTGCCGATTTTTTTTGCTTCAATAGCCAATTCCCAGTTAAAGGTTTTTCCTGTTCCTCCATATTCTAATTTGCTGAATGTGTCAAGAAGAAAGGCTGAGACTTTATATTGCGGTAAAGTCTCCTTTAAATCTCTGCCATCGGGAAGTTTGCCAGAACTGTCAATTCTGAAGGCTTTTATAACTCTGTTAAAGTTTTCACAGAAATCAGCAGACTCCTCTCCATGCAACTGCACTGTATCTATCCCTGTGATGTCTATTATTTCTTTAATAACTTCAACTCTCTCATTCACAAAAACACCAACAGTATTAACAAAAGGAGGCAGTGATTTAATAATCTTTTTTGCTTTTTCAGGCTCTATGTACCTTGGACTTTTTTTATAAAAGATAAATCCTAATGCATCAGCACCACACTCAGCAGAAAACAATGCGTCATCAAAATTTGTTATTCCGCAGATTTTTACTCTAATCATTTTTATATATTTAAAAGTATCATTTTTGAGCCCATTTTTTTATTTTATTGTAAACTATTTGAGGAGTTATTTCCTTCATACAGTTTTTCTCTTCACAGAATTTCTTAAAACAGGGACTGCATTTAAGTTCTGATTTTATTACAAGATGTCCTTCCCCAAAAGGTCCTGTTCTTTGAGGATCAGTTGGTCCGAAGATTGCCACGACTTTTTTGTCACAGGCCACTGCAAGATGCATTGTTCCTGTATCAGGAGTTATTACAAAAAGAGCTTTGTTAAACACTGAAATCAATTCCTTAAGTGTGGTTTTACCAGCAACGGATTTTGCCCTGCCTTTTGTGTATTCTTCAATTTTTGAAGCCTCATCCATATCTGCCTTTGACCCGACAACAACAGCTTTATAAGGTAGCATATTTATAAGCTCAACAAAGTAAGGTATGGGCCAGTTTTTTGTTTGCCATCTTGCAGAAGGTATTATCACGATAAAATTCTCAAATTCTTTGAGCCATTCTGGTTCTTTTGCGGGAGGAAGAGGGAATTTTACGGATTTAGTTTCGCATCCAAGAGTTTTTGCAACTTCAAGATATCGCAAAACCGCATGTTTTTCTGATGGCGCAGAGACTTTTACATTATAAAAAAAATGGCTAAACTCTCTTGCTTCCCTGAATCCTACCTTTAAAGGTGCTTTGCTTAAATATGTAATAATTCCGCTTCTGAGTAATCCCTGAAGGTCAACGGTAATATCATATTTTTCCTTTTTAAGTTGTTTGCCTAAATCTGAAAACTCCTTAATTGTGGAAGAAATATTTTTTATTGATTTCCATTTATCTTTATTAATCAAGAAAACTTTTTCAATTAAAGTATGTCCTGTTAAAAGGTCTTCAAAGCCTTTAGCAACAACCCAGTGAATTTTAACTGTGGGGAAATTTTCTTTCACTCCATTTAAAAAAGCTAAAGAGTGAACTATATCACCAAGAGAACTGGGCTTGATAATGAGAAGCTTCTCAAATCCTTTAAGCATTATCCCTTTTTATAATTTCAACCACTTCTTTTAAATTCATAGCGTCTTTACCAATAAGAATGCCTTTTGAACCAATTATTTCAGCCAGTTGAATATCTGTTTCCTTATCACCGACTACATAGGATTTTCTAAAATCAATACTATATTTGTAACGAGCTATTAAAGGCATTCCAGGGTTAGGTTTTCTGCAAAAACAGGCATCATCAGGATGATGAGGACAGTAAAAGAAATCATCAAAGTAGTATTTTTCAATAAAAAATTTATTTACTTCTTTTACAAAATTTTCATCTACTATGCCTCTTGCAATCCCTGACTGGTTAGACACGCCAATAATTAGAAAACCTGATTCTTTAAGTTCCCTAATTGTTTCAATATAGGGCGAAATTTCAAAATCTTCCCAGCGGTTTAAATAATTGGCATCTCTGCAAAGCGTTCCGTCTCTATCAAAAAAAACAGCTTTTTTAAGAGGTATTATCTCTTTTAAAGCACTCCATACCTCTTCAACCTTAATGCTTTTCATGCATTTTATATCAGGACAGCTATTTTTAAAACAGGGACTGCACTCAACAGAGGCTTTAATAACTCTGCCTGCAAATCGTGGTGGACCTGTAAGCTCAGGAGAAGTTGAGCCAAATACTGCAACAAGGGGCACTCCAGTGGCATAACCTAAATGCATTATTCCTGAGTCATTGCAGAGCAAAAGGTCGCATTCTGAAATAAGAGAAATTAAATCAGAAAGAGAAGTTTTCCCCGTAAAGTCATAAACATCTGGCATATCAATTTTTAAACCTTCGCCCTTACCACCTAAAACTATTACAGAACCGTATTCTTCAGTAAATCTTTTGACAATTTCAGTGAAGTTTTCAGCTCCCCATTTCTTTGTAGGTCCATATCTGGCACCGGGGGCTACTGCAAGTACAGGCTTTTTGAGATATTTCAACTCTCGCCGAGCAGAAAGCCTTTTTTCAACAGAAGGATTTATCCATGGATAATCAAGGATTAATGATGGATTGAATCTTTTTGGAATTTCAAAAAAATAATCAATGTGATGCATTTTTCTGTCTTCCCTATTGTATGGAACAGGATGAGTAAGAAGCAGTTTTCTGCAATCTCTGTCCCATCCTACTCTTTCAGGTATCCCAGCAAGAAAGGCAATCAAAGCAGCATCAAAGGCATTTTGTAAAAGATAGGCTCTTTTAAATTTTCTTTTTTTTAATTCCTTGATAGTTTGGATTTTTCCCTTTAAGCCTTCTTTATATACTATTATCTCATCAACAGATTTTTCCCACTTAAAAACATCAGCAACTTTTTGTTTTGCTAAGATAGATATTTTTGAATCTGGATGAAGCTTTCTTATACCTTTTACTGCTGGTAAACTCATAACAGCATCGCCAACCCAGTTTACGCTACGGATAAGTATATTTTCCATGAGTTTATTTTAAGCCTATTTACCTGAGCTTTGCAAATGGTATAATTAAAAAATGAATTCAAAGACATACTTAAAATTAGGTGATAAGGTAAAACATTTAAAGCACTCATACTGGGGAGTTGGTGAAGTAATTGAGGAAAGAAGTTCTTCCCTACCAGGTGGTTTATGCTTTGTGAGAATACTCTTTGAGGATGGTGTTGAAAGATCATTTATTAATAACTTTGACCACGAGATGTGCTGTTATTATACCGGACTAAGGCTCATTGAAGAGTTCAATATATGGGAAACATAGTTGAACATTCTTGAAACTTTAAATATTTACAAAACCTTCAAGCTTAAAAATTTAGAAATATCAGCAGTTGAAGACCTGAACTTAAAGATTGATACATCAGATTTTTTTGCTCTTGTTGGAGAAAGCGGCTCAGGAAAATCTACAGTTGCAAAGTTGCTTTTAAGACTTATTAGACCTGACAGAGGGAAAATTCTTTTTAAAGATAGAGATATCTGGCATATTGAAAAGGAAGAGCTAAAATTTTTTAGACGCTCTGTCCAGGTGGTATTTCAAGACCCTTATACATCACTTAATCCAAGAATGAAAATATACAGGATTATTGAAGAACCATTAAGAATCCATAAAGTTTTCCCCCCAGAAGAAACAAAAGCTAAAATAATTGAGATGATAAAAAGAGTCGGGCTTAATGAAGAAATATTTACCTTATATCCCCATCAATTAAGTGGTGGACAGCGTCAGAGAGTTGCAATAGCAAGAGCATTAATCCTCAGTCCAAGTATATTAATAGCTGATGAACCCTTATCATCGCTTGATGTTTCTCTGCAGGCTTCTTTATTGAATCTCTTGATTGAAATGAGGGAAATTCGCGAATTTGGAATTCTATTTATAACTCACGATTTAAATATAGTCAGAACCGCAAGTAACAAGGTTGCTGTCATGCATCTTGGAAGAATTGTTGAAGAAGGGGAAACTGAAAAGATTTTTAAAGAACCACTGCATCCATATACAAAAACTTTACTTAACAGCATTCCAGGATTTCATCGCAGGACAAGAAAAAAAACCATCTGCTTAAGTTCTGAAGAATTTATAGCTTGGTCTTTGACAGGATGCAGATTTTATCCGAGATGTCAGTATAAAATGCCTGAATGCAAAGATAATCCTCCATTGAAAATTATTGATGGCAGAAAATTAAGATGTTTTCTTAATTTTTAATCTTTTTTTCTTCTTATATGTTATTATTTTTTTAAATGAAGATTCAGTTTTTTGGAGCAACGAAAACTGTTACAGGCTCATGTTCTCTGCTGAAGGCAGGAGGTAAAAATTTTCTTATTGATTGTGGAATCTTTCAGGAAAATGATAAAGAATATCTAAATTATGAGCCATTCCCTTTTAATCCGAGAAAAATAGATCTTGTTATTCTCACCCATGCTCATCTTGATCACTCTGCTTTAATTCCAAAGCTTGTTAAAGAAGGTTTTAACTCCAAGATATTAACTACTCCTGCAACTAAGGACTTACTTGAGATAATGCTTTTTGATGCATTGAAAGTGCATAAAAATGAAAACTATAAACAGATTCTATATGAAGAAAAGCACATCCAGAAAGCAATCAAGCAGATTGAAACGCTTCCTTACGGAAAGAGGTATAGCTTTAATGGAATTGATATAAAATTTTTTGATGCAGGACATATTCTGGGTTCAGCTTCAGTTGAAATAGAGGCTTATGGCAAAAAAATTGTTTTCTCAGGAGATATTGGAAGAAAAGATTATCCAATTCTTAGAGACCCTCAGACGCCTCCTGAAGCAGACTATCTTGTAATTGAATCAACATACGGAAACAGACTTCATAAAGGTCTTAATGAAAGTATAAATGAACTCATAGATGCAATAAAGAATACCTTTAAAAGAGGTGGAAATGTTATAATTCCAGCCTTTGCTGTGGGAAGAACTCAAGATTTACTATATGTTCTTAATCGCTCTGTAAAAAGGGGACTTATTGAGCCTTTAAATGTCTTTCTTGACAGTCCTCTTGCTGAAGAAGCAACAAGAATATACCTTTCACATCTGGAAGTATTTGATGATGAGGCATTGAGAGAATTAAGAAATATGAAAAAAACAGCACTTAAGCTCCATTTTGTAGAAAGCGTTAATGAATCAAAAAAGCTCAACGGAATTAAATCAAATGCTGTTATTATTGCTGGAAGCGGGATGTGTCAGGGTGGTAGAGTTGTTTATCATCTCTATCACAATATTCACAGGGAAGAATGCAGTATCATTTTTGCAGGTTTTCAGGCTAAAGGCACTCTTGGAAGAAAAATTGTTGATGGCGAAAAGGAGGTTCCTATACTTGGTAAAATAATTCCTGTTCGTGCAAAAATTTATACAATTGGTGGATTTTCAGCCCATGCTGATCAGCAAGAGCTTCTTCAATGGATTGGAGCAATAAAAACAAAACCTGAAATTTTCCTGCTACATGGTGAACCGGAGATTACAAAGCTCTTTAAAAAGGCAATTGAAGAAAAATTTGGATATACATGCCACATACCTGATAGGCTGGAAACCTATGAACTCAGTTAAATATTATCTGAGTGAAAAATTTTTTATAAAACTTCTTGAGTTTCCAGCTCTTTACAATATAAAAACAGATGAACTTTACAGCCTTGATAAAAATGCACTTAAAATATTGAAAAAAATAGAAGCAGGAAATTTTTCTAATAATATTTCCCGGAAAATTAACAAAGAGTTCTTTGATTTCTGTATTAATGAAGGGATTATTACTGAAAAGCCTGTCAGAAGAATAAAAACAGAGATAAAACAATCACCTTTGCCATCTCTAAGATATCTTGAGCTTCAGGTGACAAAGCGGTGTAATTTAAAATGTAAACACTGTTTTGTTGGCAAATCAGAACCCATTGATTTACCCTTTGAAAAAATCAAAACTGTGTTAAAGGAATTTGAAGCACTTCAAGGTTTGAGAGTTCTGATCACAGGTGGAGAGCCCCTTCTTCATCCAGAATTTGAAAGAATTAATGAGTTCATCAAAAAACTTGCTCTTAGAAAAATTCTCTTTACCAATGGAACTCTTCTTAATGAGAAATGGCTGAAAAAACTCAATGTAGAGGAAATTCAGATAAGCATTGATGGAATAAAAAAAGGTCATGAGATTCTTAGAGGTAAGGGAACATTTAATAAAGCATTGAATGCAATAAAAAAAGCTGTTGATTACGGTTTTGATGTATCTGTTGCAACGGTCATTCACAGAAAAAATATAGAAGAATTCAATGAGCTTGAAAAACTGATAAAAAAATTGAATGTTAAAGAGTGGATTGTGGATGCATTGACAATTTCTGGAAATTTAAAGTTAAACACACAACTGTGGGTTACTCCAGATAAAGCAGGAAATATCATGAAAAGATATGGTTTCTCAAAAGAAAACCATCCAAGAGCTGATGGATACGGTTGCGGTGCACATTTACTCGCTGTTATGCCAAATGGAAAAGTAGCATTCTGTTCATTTTATGAAGATAGCCCAATAGGTGAAATTAATGAAGGCTTGGGAAAATTGTGGGCAATGAAAAATCAGATTCTATTAAAAGACCTTGAATGCTCAAAAATTAACTGCCCTTTTCTCAATGAATGCAGAGGAGGATGTAGATTCAGAGCCATAATGCTTTCAGGTAATAATGTATCGCCAGATCTGTTCAGATGTTACCAGTTTGGGAGACTTCCTTAGCCTTTTCATACTCCTTCCAGAGAGCTTCTTTGCTTAATCCTTCATGCTCAATAAATTCCCATGGCAGATAATCCTCATATGCTCTTATTTCATAGAGACTACTTTTAACCTCATCAAAAATTTTTGCAAAGTTTTCTCCCTTAAAAATCCTTTCAATAATCTTCAAGGCTTTTCTATCACCCCTTGCGAAATAACCCTGCATATATGAGTATTTTGGCATCTCATGCACAAGTTTAAGTCCTTTAATCCGAAGGCTTTCTCTTTTAAGTTTTTTTAGTCTTTCATTAACCAAAAGATAATCTTCCATTCCATGCCATTGAAATGGCGTAAATGGTTTGGGAACAAATACACTTATGCTTACCGTAAGTCTCCGATGAAATACATTACGAATTTTTTTTATGAGTTTGATTATTTCATCTATATCACTGTCTGTCTCAAAAGGTAGACCTATCATAAAATAAAGCTTAAGATTCTCAAGTTCTGTTTCTGAAAGCTTCCTGCAGATAAGCAATACATCTTCTTCTGTAATCTTCTTTTTTATAACTCTACGAAGCCTTTCAGAACCAGCTTCAGGAGCCAGTGTTAAACTCTTACGAACAGCAAGGTAATTTAAAACTTCAAGTGTTGTTTTATCAGCCCTCAAAGAAGTAAAGGAAAGCTCAATATTGGGAATTTTTATTAATTCCTTTAATTCAGAATATGCTGTGAGAGATGGAGCTATAATACCAATCAATAAAGACTCAAAACCCTTTGCTTCAGATATCTTTTTTTTTAAAATCTCCAGAGAAGCTTTTCTTACAGGTTGATAAACATGACCAACAAGACAGAATCTACAACTGAAAGGACATCCACGCATTGTTTCAATAAGAAACATATTTGAAAATACAGTCTCTGATGTCAGTATCTGAGAATAACTGAACCTCTCAAAAAAATTTCTGAAATAAACACGCTTTATTTTTTCTCTGGCATTTCCCCATATTATCTGTCTTCCAGCAAGCTTCCCGGTGGAATCACGTAACTCAGAATATGCCTCAGGGACATAAAAACCCTCAAATTTTAAAATCTTCCTTTTAAAATTATCTTTAAAATCCTTTTCATATGAGTGAGTTTTTACAGTCTTGTAGACTTCAATAAAGTTATCAATGAGTTCTTCAGCCTCTCCAATAAAAAATAAATCAAAGATATCAGCTACAGGCTCTGGATTTGAAAAACAGAGCACACCTCCTGCAACTACAAGAGGATGATAAAACTCTCTCTCATAACTATAAAAGGGAATTCCACTAAGTTGAAGAATTCTTAGTATATTAGGATAATCATTTTCAAAGCAAAGACTGAATGCTATGATGTCAAACTCATAAAGTGGTTTTTTTGATTCAAAGGAAATAAGAGGAAAACCTTTTTCATACTCTTCTATTTCATCCGGATAAGGGAAAAAAGCTCTTTCGCAAACAACATCCTTTTTTAGATTAAAAATTCTGTAAACTGTCTGAAATCCTAAGTTTGCTGTTCCAACATGATATAAATCTGGATATACAAGACATATTTTTATTCTGCCACCATGTTCTTTAAAAATTGTGCCTTTTTCTTTCTTTAACAGCGCATTGATTTTTTCAACTATTTTTCTCATCAAGTATTTTATATTTTTTTCTTAAATAGGCAGGGATGTCTATTTCATCATCTATATCTTCTGGAACCTCCTTTGAAGGTTCCTTGACAACATTGTTGTCCTGCTCTGAAGGTTCTGCAGACAGGACAGGCTCTGTTGAAATGTTTGAGTCTTCAGGTCTTTGTTTAATTAAAGAAGTAAGGGACTCCATGTTCTTTGTAATAATTCTTTTTGTTTCTTTTAATGAAACATGAATATCCTTAGGAGTCCACTTCTCTGCTGATTTTATTTCTATTTCCTCATTTTTATCCTCAAAACCTGTTGCAATTACAGTAACAAAAATTTCATTTTCAATTTCCGGTTTTATTACAGTTCCAAATATTATATTTGCATCTTCATGGGCAATGTCATATACAGTGCCTGCAATCTCCTGAACCTCGTCAAGGGTGAGATCAAATCCACCTGTAATATTAATAAGAATTCTCTTAGCTCCCTCTATTGATGTCTCCTCAAGTAATGGATTATTGATTGCTCTTCGGGCTGCTTCCCTTGCTCCTTCCTGTCTTGTGCCTGTTCCAAGACCTATTACAGCTTTCCCTGAATTCTCTATTATTGTCTTTACATCAGAAAAATCTCTGTTAATAAATCCTGGACTGAGAATCAGGTCTGAAATCCCCTGAACAGCCTGTCTTAAAATATCATTGGCAATAGCAAATGATTTCACCAGTGGAGTCCCCTTTTCAACAACCATATGAATTTTATCATTTGGAATTACAATTATCGTATCCACATATTTTTTCAATTCTTTAATTCCAACAACTGCATTCTGAAGTCTCTTTCTACCCTCAAAATAAAAAGGTTTTGTAACAACCGCAACTGTTAAAATTCCAAGTTCTTTAGCAAAACAAGCAATTACTGGAGAAGCACCCGTTCCTGTACCTCCACCCATACCTGCAGTTATAAAAATTAAATCCGAACCTTCTATACAGGACATTATTGTATCTTTGTCTTCTATAGCTGCCTTTTTCCCAATCTCAGGGTCTGATCCTGCACCAAGACCCCTTGTAAGATCTTTCCCTATCTGAACCTTTACCGGAGCTAAAGAGATTTCAAGATGCTGAATATCTGTGTTCACAGCTATAAATTCAACTCCGTAAACACCTGAAGAAATCATTGTATTTACAGCATTTGTTCCTGCTCCACCAACTCCGATAACCTTTATTTTCGCCACAGGTCTTTCCACTTCCTCAATTTCAAACATAGCCTCCTCCCTTTATATTTTTATGAAATTTTTTATCAGTGACTTAATTTTACCGAATATTCCAGAACTTAAATCTGCCTGAAAATATTTTGATTTAACTGCGTAAATAAGAGCTCCTATTGCAGAGGCTAACTCAGGACCAAAACTTTCATATAGCGTCTCAGCCTGTTCAGAATTCTCATTTAAACCAAGTTCTGAACAGGCTGTTATGATTCCTGAATCAGAATTGCCTATTCTTGCAGGTATTGATAAAAAACCTTCAGCAAGAGGAATGAAGCCACGCATTAAAGATGTTCCTCCTGTAAAAACAATACTGGATACAGAAACATCAACTACACTGATCTCCTTTTTAAGAAATTCCAGTATTTCTTCGCATCTTGCATATATTATTTCTTTCAGTACACTCAGTGAAACTTTGGCAGGTTTTTTATCAACTCCTATAATTTCTATATCTTTTTCATTTTCCTGAAATTTCAAACTGCCAAAATTAATATCTGGCAGGGCAACACCAAATTGAATTTTTATTCTTTCTGCCTCATGAAATGGGATCTTCAATCCAATTGCCAGATCACTGGTGATATGATTGCCTCCTATGCCAAAAACTGCAACATGTCTTAAATATCCATCATAAAACACTGCTATATCTGTGCTCCCACTGCCTATATCAACAACCATTGTTCCTATCTCTTTATCATATTCTGTGAGAGTGGCTTCTGCTGAGGCTATACTCTGAAGAACAAAATTCTCAACTTCAATACCTGCTTTACTGCAGCATGATATAAGATTCTGTATGTGATTGGCAGATGCAGTTACAATATAAACCTTAGCTTCAAGTCTTAAACCTTTCATTCCTATAGGGTCTTTTATTCCATCCACCCCATCAACTATAAATTCTACAGGTAAAATATGAACAACCTGTCTGTCTGGAGGAATCTCCACAGCAGTAGCTGATTCAATAACTAAATCCACATCACTGTCTCTTATCTCTTTCTTTCTTATTTTTACTGCTGCTGTGCTGTAAAATCCCTGAACCTCACTACCTGACGAGCAGACAAAAGCTTTTTTTACTTTCACCTTTAAATTATCCTCAACATCCTTTAAAGACTTCTTGATTGATGATATCAATGACTCCATATCAACAATTTTTCCTTTCTTTAAACCACTGCAGGGATAACTTCTAAGAAAACTTATATCAAACTTACCGTTTTTAATCTCACCTCTTACAAAAGATATTTTTGTTGTTCCTATATCAATTCCTGTAAAAATTTCTTCCATCTGCACCCCTTTCTTTATTCAGCAGGCTTTACTATAACTCTATCTGGAAATCTCAAGTCAATATATTGCACATTTAAACCTCTTTTTTGAATCTCTGTATTAACAACAATATATTTTGCGAATTTTAGTTCAAAATCTCCTTTCCCTACAATAATCGGAAAACCATTGATATAAAGTGTTAAACTATCTGGATCATTACCTTTTATAACTATCTCATCCTGAGACTTTACATATCCTTTTGAATTTATAAAATTTAAAAGCTTTATCGCTTCATTTAGTGTAATTTTATTTTTAAATGGATCAATTTGTATAACTGGTAAAAAAATCTGAGAATTTTGAATCTTTTCAGTAAAATCCTCAAGCACCTGAGCTTCATAATCAATCAGATAAGCACTTCCATTGACAATTGCTATTGCAACAGGGGTGGATTCTTTAATATAAACTGTTAAGGTTCCACTTAAATCTTTCCTTATTATCGCATCTTTTATCCATGGTATTTTTTTTAGCCTTTCATAAAGAGTTCTGGAAGATGGATATATTATGGAATCGCCCTCTTTCACTCCTATGCCTGACCTTATTTCCATTTCTGTAAGATTTTTATTCCCTGCAAAGCTCATCTGTTTTATAGTTAAATTCTTAAACACTAAAAAAACCGATACTCCAATAATGGCCAGAAACATTATTAAAATTATCCATTTTTTATTTTTCATTTTCTTTTAATGCAAGCTCCAGTATTTCTTTAACAAGGCTTTTAAAGTCATACCCAGCAAGTGAGGCAATCTTCGGTAAAAGAGAGGTTTCAGTCATACCAGGGATTGTATTCACTTCAAGAACATATGGATTTCCATCTCTATCCACTATCATATCAACTCTTGTGCCTCCTTTACATCCAAGAGCCTTATGAGCTTTTAACCCCAGAGTCTTCAGTTTTTCATAAAGAGCACTATCAATTTCAGGAGGCAGTATATATTCAGTTAACCCTTTGGTATACTTTGCTTCATAATCATAAAATCTTTTTTTAGGTCTTACCTCAACTCCTCCAAGAGCTCTATCTCCAAGAACACCAATATGAATCTCTTTGCCTTCAATGAATTTTTCAACAATTGCCCTTTCTCCATATTTAAAAGCCTCTTCAAATGCAAATTTCAACTCTGTTTCATTCTTTACTATACTTACCCCTACTGATGAGCCTTCCTGAGCAGGTTTCACTACACAGGGTAAACTTACATCCTTAAAAACAAAGGCTGAAGAAAGATATTCTTGCTTATAAATCACTCTGGAGGGTGGAACAGGTATACCATGATAGAGAAAAATCTTTTTTGTAGCTTCCTTGTCCATTGCCAGCGCTGATGCAAGAACTCCTGAGCCTGTGTAGGAAATACCCATAACATCAAGCATTCCTTGAATCCCACCATTTTCTCCCCATCCACCATGAAGAACTATAAAAGCTATGTCAATTTTTTCAACCTTTATCTTTTCACAGAGTTCTCTATCAGCATCTATAAATACTACATTATATCCAAGCTCTTTCAATGCATTGAATACAGCCTGTCCACTACGAAGAGAAACTTCCCTTTCTGATGAAATTCCTCCAGCTATAACTCCGACTTTCAAAAACTACCCCCCAGTAATTTTATTTCGGGTTGCAGTTCAATAGAAAAAATTTTAAAAACTTTTTCCTTAACAATCTCCATAAGTCTGAGAAAATCTGAGGCTTTACCCCTGCCAACATTTATGAAATAATTTGCATGAATACTACTTACAACTATATCTCCAACTCTCAATCCTTTCAATCCAGCTTTGTCTATCAAATAACCTGCAGAGTTTCCATCAGGATTTTTAAAAACACATCCAGCTGAGCGATCTCTAAGAGGTTGCGTCTTTGTTTTTTTCTCAAGAAAATTTTTCATCCTTTTAAAACCCTGTCCATCATCTTTTATGAGGTTAAATTTAGCAGTTTTTATTATATACTCTTCTGATAAACCAGAACTCCGATACTTAAAATTGATATCCTGTTTTTTTAGAATTTTTATCTTTAAATCTTTATCTATAATCTCAAGCTCCTTAAGACAATCTTTTATTTCATAACCAAAAGAGCCTGCATTGCCCTTTATTGCTCCTCCAACACTACCTGGTATGCCAACAAGTCCTTCCATTCCTGAAAGCCCTTTCTTGACCAGAACAGCAATAACCTTTCCAAGTTTCGCACCACCTGAAACTATAAGATTTAATCCATCAACCCTGATGCTTTCCATCTTTTTTGTATTAATTATCACTCCTCTGAAACCTTTATCACTAACCAATAAATTGCTGCCTCCCCCAATTACATAATAAGGTATACCTTCATTTTTTATTACCATTAATAAAGCTTGAATTTTTTCTTCATCTGGGAATGTGATAATTTCAGCTTTACCACCTATTCTTAAAGTGGTATATTTAGCCAGAGACTCGTTCTTTTTATAGAAAATACTATTTTCTTTACAAAAAGATTCAATCAATCTCATAACATATCTCTCACTGCTTCTCCAATCTTGTAAACATCTCCAGCTCCAATAGTAAATACTATATCTCCTTGTTTGAGTTCTTTTAAAATTTCAGTCTTTATCTTTTCCTTGTCAGGGTTAAACCTCACATTAACTCCAGCAATTTTTAATTTTTCATATAAAACTTCCCCCCTTACTCCCTCAATTGGAGACTCACTTGCAGGATATATATCCATCAAATAAAGCACATCATTTTTCCTCAAAATCTGTTTGAATACACTTATAAACTGCTCCATAAGGTCTCTTGTTCTTGTGTATCTGTGAGGTTGAAAAATAATGCAGAGTCTTTCGGGTTTAAGCCACATTGCTGTCTTAAGCACTGCCTTTATCTCTGTTGGATGATGTCCGTAGTCATCATAAAACTTTATCGCCCGTTTTTCTCCCTTGAACTCAAATCTTCTTTCTATACCTGTGAAATTCTTAAGAGATTCTATTACTTTATCCATTGGCACAGAAAGTTCCTTTGCTACAGCTATTGTTGCTAAAGCATTTAAAACATTATGCTTACCAGGTACTGTAATTGTAAAGTTTCCAAGCTTCCTACCTCTGTAAAAAGCTTCAAAGAAAACACAAGGTGCAGAATATTCAATTTTTTTTGCATAAAAATCAGCTGTTTCATCAAAACCATAGGTAAAATATCTCCTGTTTAAATGTGGGAGTAAATCCCTTGTGTGTCTACATTCCATGCAAAGTACAGAAACTCCGTAAAAAGGAACCTTGTTAGCAAATTCAAGAAATGCTATTTTGATTTTTCTTAATTTTTTAAAATAATCAAGATGTTCTCTGTCAATATTGGTTATAACTGCAATTGTGGGACTTAGTTTCAGAAAGCTTCCATCACTTTCATCAGCCTCTGCAACAAGAAACTCACCCTGACCAAGCTTTGCATTTGTATCAATTGACTTAAGTTTTCCTCCCACAACAACTGTAGGGTCAAATCCTGCATCATTTAAAACTGTAGCAATCAATGAAGTAGTGGTAGTCTTGCCATGAGCTCCTGCAACCAGTATGGAGTATTTGAGCCTGCAGAGCTCTGACAGCATCTCAGCCCTTGGAATCACGGGAATTCCAAGAGACTTTGCCTTAATAAGTTCGGGATTATCTGATTTGACAGCAGAAGAAAAAACAACAACATCTGTCTCATTAATATTATCTTTACTATGCCCTATGAATACTTTTATTCCGAGGTTTTTAAGCCTTCTTACGGTTTCAGATTCTCTTATATCAGAGCCTGTTACTGTATAGCCCATGTTTTTTAATACTTCAGCAATTCCACTCATTCCAATTCCACCAATTCCAACAAAATGAATCTTCTTAAACTGATACATCTACTTCCTCCTCATAAGGGATTCTGCTATCTCTATTATCTTTTCTCCGGCATTTACCTTTCCAAAAGCACAGGATGCCATTTCCATTTCTTTTTTAATATTGGGTTCACTTAAAATTTTTATAATCTTTTTTGCAAGAACTTCTCCGTTTAATTCTCTGTCAAGAATCATCTCACACGCACCGCGACTAAGAAGCCTGCGGGCATTCATTTCCTGATGATTGTAGGCTGCATACGGATATGGAATAAGGATTGATGCCTTGCCAAGTGCTGTAATCTCTGCAACAGTTGAAGCTCCTGCGCGGCAAACAATCAAATCCGCAACTGAATATGCTTCTGCCATCTCATAGATAAATGGTAAAACCGTTACCTTAAATGGAAAATTTTTATACTCATTTGAAACCCAGCCGTAGTCAGACTCGCCTGTTTGATGAACTATCTGGATACTGTCCTTTAGAGGAAGCAAATATGAAAGTCCTTCTACAGCAGCTTTATTTATCTTTCTCGCACCTGAACTGCCTCCAAATATTAATAAAGTCAGTCTCCCTTCATCAAGATTAAAAAGTTTCAGAGCCTTCTTTCTGTTACCTGATAGAATCTCCCTTCTTACAGGTGTTCCAGTTAAATAGACTTTGTCTTTGGGAAAATACTCAATTGTTTCTGGGTAGGCTATAGCAATTGCTGTAACAAAATTAGCAAGTATTTTATTGGCAAGTCCTGGAACTGTGTTCTGTTCAAGAATTACTGTTGGAATTTTTTTAAAAGAAGCTACAAGAACGCATGGAAATGATGCATAACCTCCTACACCAAAAACAATATCTGGTGATAATGAATTTATAATTCTTCTGGATTCTTTTAAAGAACAAAGAAGCCTCCACACAGAGTCTATCTTTTCATTTAAAGATTTCCCTATAAATCCTCTGGCTGAAATAAATTTTAATTCATAACCTGTTTTGGGGATAACTTTTGCTTCCAACCCCTTTTCTGTTCCAACAAAAAGAATTTGAGCCTCTGAGTATTTTTCTTTTATATCAGATGCAAGTGCAATCCCTGGAAAAAGATGACCTCCTGTCCCTCCACCTGCTATCAAAACCTTCATTAAAACCTTCTCCTGTAATAATATTTTTTTATTGCCTCTGTTTTCCTTTGCCTTATTGATAAATCTGTAATTGAAACATATGAAGCAGTCCTTGAAAGATTTAATAAAACTCCGATAGCAATAAGGTTAACAACCAAAGATGAGCCACCGTAACTTATAAACGGCAATGGAAGACCCTTTGTAGGAACAAGACCTGCTACAACTGCAAAATTTATCAATGCTTGAATTGAAATCATGATTGTAATGCCTGATGCAAGAAGATAGTAAAATGGTTCATACTGTTTAGTAGCAATTCTGAATCCTCTCATGCATACAAGAAAAAATAAAACAACAACAGCACATACTCCAATAAATCCCATCTCTTCACCAATATGTGCAAATATAAAATCTGTGTGAATCTCTGGTAGATATGCAAGTTTCTGCTTTCCTTCACCAAGTCCCTGACCTGTAAGTCCTCCACTTCCAAGTGCTATCAATGACTGCACAAGTTGAAAACCGCTTCCCTGCGGGTCAGCCCAAGGATCAAGAAAAGAAGTTATCCTTTTCCATCTGTAAGGTTCTTTTGCAAGGTAAAATATAACAGGAAGGGCAAGCAGAGAGGTCACTCCAAGAAATTTTAAACTTACTCCACCAATGAAAAGCATTGCAAAAGTTATTATTCCAAGTGTCATCACTGCTCCGAAGTCAGGCTGTTTGAGAAAAATTATATGAAATAATCCCATCAATCCAACAGGAATTAAAAAATCTTTGATTTTTTGTTTTTGATAACCCGGGCGACTCAAAAACCATGCAAGGAAAAAAACCATTGCAAGTTTCACAAGCTCTGATGGCTGAAAAACACTTGGCCAAAGTCTCAACCATCTTCTTGCTCCTCCTGCAGTTACTCCAAGAGGAGAAAAAATAAGAATAAGCAGAACAAAGGAAACTATGAGCAAAGGAAACACTATATTTTTTAATCTTGAAGGTGACAAAAATATAAATAAAATCATTAAGAAAAAACCAATAACAAGTGTGAATAACTGCTTCTGAAGATAAATCATTCCTCCTCTGTCAGCATACTTAGCCTTCACAGAAGCCAAAACTGAAGTAGAGCTGTAAACTGCAATCAGTCCTATTATTATAAGGGCTATTACTATAATTATAAGGGTTTTATCTATTGAACCTCTGTTCATAGAGAATTCACAATCTCCTTAAATACTTCTCCACGATGTTCAAAATTTCTGAACATATCAAAACTTGCACAGCCAGGAGAAAGTAAAACAATATCACCTTTTTGAGAAATTTCCTTTGCTTTAATTACTGCAGATTTCATGTCATTTTCAAAATAATAGGGCACAACTTCACCCAGAGCATCTGCTATTTTCTGTCTTGCCTCACCTATAAGAATGAGAGCTTTTACCCTTTTGCTGACAAGTTCTCTCAATTCTGTGAAATCTCCATCCTTATCCCTGCCACCAGCAATCAATATGACATTCCCTGAGAAACTTTCAAGAGACTTTTTAACCGCGTCAACATTTGTTCCCTTTGAATCATTTATATAAGTAACACCATCTATTTCTCTGACAACCTCCATTCTGTGCGGAAGCCCTGAAAATTCTTTAGCAACTTCTTCAACTACCGCTGACCTACATCCAGCACATAATGCAATTAAAGATGCTGCCATTATATTTTCTATATTATGAACACCTTTTATTTTAATCCCTGAGATATTGATGAAAGTTTTCCTCATTTCAGTTAAAATTTCCTGAGGAAGGTCTTCTCTTGGATTAAAATAAATAATGCCATTGTCAAGATAAGCTCCAAATACTCTCTGAAATCTGCTGAAATAAAAAATATGTGGAAGTTTTCCTTTTTTTATATATAACTCTCTGAGGCTTTCAATGACCTTTATTGTATTATCATCATCCATATTCAAAATTAAATAATTATCAGGCAGTTGATTCTGAAATATCTTGGCCTTTGCTTTAATATACTCAGACATACCAGAATATCTATCCATATGGTCAGGAGTAATATTTAAAATCGCTGCATAATCCGGAGCAAAACTTTTAATTCCCTCAAGCTGAAAGCTTGAAAGCTCCAGCACAAGATAATCCATTTCTATCTCCCTGTTAAGTAACTTCTGAACAACCTCAGCCATTGGAAATCCTATGTTTCCTGCAAGATAAACATTTCTGCCATCTTTTTTTAAAAATTCATAAGTAAGTGTTGAAGTTGTAGATTTCCCATTTGTTCCTGTGATACCCAAAATTTTTATATCCTTTTTTATCAACTGCATTATCTGCCAGCTGAATTCTATTTCACCAATTACAGGTATCCCCTTGTAAACTGCTGAAATAATTGAGGGGGTGCTCAAAGGAACTCCCGGACTCACAACAACTAATTCTGCACCTTCAAGTGCTTCAGGTGGATGACCTCCTCCTGTTATTCTGTATATATTTCCTTCTATCAAATCTATATCTTTTAAAATTTCGTCTTCTTCTTTTTTATCATTAATTATTAATTCAGCACCAAGCAGGGAAATCAATTTAGCAGTAGATACCCCGCTTTTTCCAAAACCTACAACAGCTATCTTTTTATTTTTAAGTTCTGATAGGTTTTCTATAATTTTTTGCATTTTTTAGCCTTTTAATTTTGGATTTCTTTATTGCTTTCTTTCTGTCTTTCTTAATCTTATTGCTCAATTTATAAGATACTGGTATAATGTGTCTTTCTTCTGAAAGTTTAATCATAGAGTCTTCTTTCCCTGAAATAACATTCTGAGCCTTTGCAATCAATTGCTGAGTATCTTCCCAGAGCTTATCCCTGTTACTGTCTCCCAGGATTGCTGTATAAACGAGTTTACCATCTATTTTATATGCACTTACAAAGCAATGTCTTGCCTTTCTTGTATATCCTGTTTTCCCACCAATCATATCATCCTCAGACCATAAAAGCTGATTTGTATTATGAATAAAAAGTTCTCTTCCATCTTCTGATCTGACGAGATAAACACGTGTATTTATCGCATCCTTTATCAACGAATAATTGAGAGCCTGAGACATTATCTTTGTTAAATCATAAACTGTCGTGTACTGTCCTTTTCCTGGTAGCCCTGACGAATTTACAAATCTTGTATCCTTTGCTCCAATTTTTTGTACCTTTATATTCATAAGTTTTACAAAATTCTGCTCACTACCTGCTGTAGCCTCTGCCAGAGCCACTGCTGCAGAGTTTACTGATTTCATTAAAGCAAGATAAACAAGATCACGAACTTTATAGACTTCTCCTTCCATAAGTCTTGGAGGAACACTCTGAGTCTTTGCTGAGTTTCTTGATATAACCACCCTTTCTTCAGGATCAAGTCTATCAAGAGCAACCATTGCTGTAACAAGCTTGGTTGTGCTGGCTGGCGGAAGTTTAATATGAGGATTCTTACCATACAAAATTTTTCCTGTTTGAGCATCAACAACAACACCGCTTGGTGCAGCAATTTCTTCAGAGAAACAATACGAATAAAAAATGATATTTATAAATACAAAAAAATAAACAAAAAATTTATGCCTTAGTTTCATAGTATCACCTCAATTTTAATGTTAAAAGACTTAAAAGAGCGAGAATAATCCCAATTATCCAGAATCTAACAATTACCTTTGTTTCAGGCCATTTTTTTAACTCAAAGTGATGATGAAGAGGAGCCATCCTGAAAATTCTTTTCCCGTTAGTTAACTTAAAATAGCCAACCTGAAGAATAACAGACAGAGCCTCTGCAACAAATATTCCACCAACCACAGCAAGAACAATTTCATGCTTTGTAATTACAGCAAGACTTCCGAGAGCTCCTCCAAGACTCAAAGAACCCACATCACCCATAAAAACTTCTGCAGGATAAGCATTATACCATAAAAATCCAAGACAGGCACCAAGCATCGCACCGCAGAAAACAGCAAGCTCTCCTGTTCCAGGAATATAAAGAACATAAAGGTATTTGGCAAATACAGCATGTCCAGAAACATAAAGAAGTACCGCATTTACAATTGATGCAATACCAACAAGTCCTGCAGCAAGGCCATCCATTCCATCAGTTAAATTCACAGCATTTGAACTTCCCACTATTACGAAAACAGCAAAAGGAATATAAAAAATACCAAGATCTATGAGCCATTGTTTGAAAAATGGAATGCTTAAAACAGTTGTGTAAGGATCCTTTGGATTGAAATAAAGAAAAAGAGTGACAGATGAAGCAAGTAAAAATTGTGCAAACAGTTTGTATCTGCCTGGTAATCCTTTATAATTTTTTCTTGTTGCTTTCAGATAATCATCAATGAAACCTATCAAACCAAATCCCAAAAAACTTATAAGCATTATCCAGATGTAATGATTTTTAAGGTTACCCCATAAAAGCACAGATAAAACTACAGAAGCAATTATAATTATCCCTCCCATTGTGGGTGTCCCCTCTTTCTTGAAATGAGTCTGGGGTCCGTCATCCCTTATATGCTGTGTTAGGCTCAGTTTTTTAAGCCATCTTATACAGGAGGGTGCTATAACAAAAGTAAAAAAGAATGAAGTTAAAACTGCAAGAACAGTTCTGAATGTAATGTAACGAAAAACATTAAAAACAGAAATCTGGTCACTGAGACCATAAAGAATCTCATAAAACATTACTACCTCCTCAGAACTTCAAGAACATCTTCCATTTTCATGGCTCTTGAACCCTTAATCAGAATAACCTCGGAACCTTTAAGCTTTTTTTTGAGAAACTCACCTGCCTCAGAAGGTGTTTCAAAGATTTGACCATCAATGTATTTTAAAGCATTTTTAACCATTTTCCCCACTCCCACAAAAACATCTATACCAAATTTTTTAATCAATATGCCAAGTTCTTCATGAGCTCTTTCACTCAGTTGACCAAGCTCAAGCATGTCTCCTAACACAGCAACAGCCTGTCTTTGTTTTTTTCTTCTTGAAAGTTCCTCCAAGGCTGCCCTCATTGATGAGGGATTTGCATTGTATGCATCAAAGAGGATTTCCAATCCATTTATCTTTATTATTTCTCCTCTCATTCTTACAGGATGGAACAACTTAAGCCTGTGTTGAATATCTGTGGAAGAAATGCCTAAGGATAAAGCTACAGAGACAGCTCCAGTTATATTATAAACATTGTAAATTCCTGTAAGATTTGCACTTAAAT
>Ga0185342_1000267_pt1 | contig 29184 bp, 34 predicted proteins | sample ConPoolayeEmetaG_FD_128045 | JGI IMG/M metagenome (GOLD analysis project Ga0185342, IMG submission 128045) | Hot spring microbial mat communities from California, USA to study Microbial Dark Matter (Phase II) - Cone Pool mat layer E metaG... ... | reverse complement strand
GAGAAGATGTAGTTCCCCCTAGTCGGGGGTGTGTTACAGGGGGGCAGTTGCCCCCCTAAGCTTGAGAATAACCTAAAGGGGGATGGCGAGATGGGGGAAGATAAAGAATACATATAGTTTCCCCCAAGTCGTGGGGTATTACCCCCCGGGGCTTATCTCCCCTTGTGCGATTAGGAGGTTCGGTGGAAATAAAAAGAAGAAGCCTTATCCTCACAAGTTTACTTTCAGCTTAAGCTCTTTTTTCAGCTCCCGGTACCTGTTTCTGATGGTTACCTCAGTAACGCCGGCTACATCCGCAACTTCCTTCTGCGTTCTCCTCTCTCCTTTCAAAGCCGAAGCGATATAAAGAGCGGCGGCGGCAACACCCGTAGGTCCTCTTCCTGAGATAAGCCCCTTTCTCAACGCTTTTTTTATCAGGTTCACTGCTTCCTGCTGGACTTCAGTGCTAAGCTTCAAGGCAACCGCGAATTTCGGGACGTACTGGCTCGGGTCTGTAAGAGGAACTTTTATTTCTAATTGGCTTTTCAAAAATCTGTAAGCCCGGCCGATCTCTTTTTTCTCCACTCCGCTCGCCCTGCTTATCTCATCAAGGGTGCGCGGAATTCCCATAACCCTGCATATCGCATAGATAACAGCGGCAACAACGCTTTCAATCAGCCTTCCTCTTATCAGCTCTTCCTTAACCGCCCTTCTGTAAAGCAGAGCGGCGCTTTCCTTGACATTGTCGGGCAAACCTAAATAGGAGGCGACCCTGTCCAGTTCGGCGAGGGCAATGGCAAGATTCCTTTCCATGCTCGTAGCTATGCTTATTCTCTTGTGCCATTTCCTCATCCTTCTCAACTGTGCCTGCTTTTTTGGGCTTATTTTTGAGCCCCGGATGTCCCGGTTGTACTGGTCTATTTCGGTCACCAGCCCTTTGTTCGGGCGCATGAGCGTGGTTGGAGCTCCTCCTCTCGCCCTTTTCTTCTTCTGCTCGGAGTCAAAAGCCCTCCACTCTGGACCCATGTCGTGGATGCTCTCTTCTATGATAAGACCGCAGTTCGTGCATATCAACTCTCCCTTTTCGTAATCCCTTATCAACCGGGTGCTTCCGCACTCCGGACAAACCGTAACTCCTTTCTTTTCTTTCTTTTTTTCTTTCATCGGCTCACCTAAAAATTTTTAAATGTTTTGGTAATGGAGAGGGTTTTAAGCATCGAAAGATTTATAAATATTGCTATAGCTTTTAAAATCTTCAATTACGGGATGAGCGGATGAAAAAAAACAATCTGACCGGATGGAAGTATATAATAACCGGATTTCTGGGGCTGGGGTTCGTCCTTCTGCTTTTGCTCCTCGTCGTGTTCGCCCAGCTCAGCGGAAAGGGAATTTTCGGAAAGTGCGTCGGGGTAGTCAGCATAGACAGCGAGATCACTGTTGAAGGCGAGGAATCTGGACTCTTTTCGCTTGGGAAGCCGGGCTCAGAGGAAATTGCGAAAACTATAAAGCAGCTCAACAAAAGGGATGATATAGGAGCGGTTGTTATTGTAATAAACAGCCCGGGCGGGAGCGTTGTAGGAAGCAGAGAAATATACTCGGCTGTTGAGGGGCTCAAAAAACCAAAGGTTGCGTATTTGAGGGAGGTTGCCGCAAGCGGAGGGTACTATGTAGCTTCAGGTGCGGATTACATAATAGCAGACCCGAACACATTAACGGGAAGCATAGGGGTGGTCGCAACCGTGGCTGAATTTTCCGAGCTTTTTGATATGATCGGGGTAAATTTCACTACTATAAAAAGCGGCGAGTATAAGGATATCGGAAGTGTTGAAAGGCCTTTGACCGAGAAGGAAAGGGAGATTTTGGAGAGCATAATAAATGAAACTTTTGAGGAATTTAAGGGTGTTGTTGTAAAGAACAGAGGGAAGAAGCTAGACAAGGAGAGGATGGACGAAATTTTTGATGGGAGGGTTATGAGCGGGAGGCAGGCGTACAGTTATGGACTGGTTGATGAGCTGGGGAGCAAGGAGGATGCCCTTAGGAAAGCCGCGGAGATGGGCGGGATTGAGTATGAGGAAGATGTGCCCGTCTGCGAAATACCATTTCCGAGCAAATACGGAGGAGGGCTTTTCGGGAAAAGTTTTTTGGATGGAATAAACGAAATTGCTAAAAAGAAAATCACGATTGAGCTGAAATAAGCGCTAAGCAACCTTTTAAATGTTTTTTCATAAAATTCTAATGATGAAGAAGGCGTTTGTTTATTCTCTTGATGCTTTTGTGGCACTGACAATAGCAACATTGGCAATAAACCTTCTTATCTATTTTTACTCCATCCCGACTGCCTACTATCCGGTTTTATACCAGTGCAAGGCGCTGGCAACGGACACGCTGAGAACGCTCATAACCACGGACACTGCTTTGGGAAACAGCTACCTGGATGCGATAGTGAAGGAAGAGGGAAATACGGAAATAGTAGATTCCCTTATTCCTGCGCAGTATGGATACGAGCTCGAAGTGGATGGAAAGGTAATTGCGAGCAGAGGGGAGTACAGGAAGGTGAAGGCGAGCTCTGTCGCTGTTGTTGTGGGCGCAGAGGAGCCGCGGAATAAGGGGGAGAACTGGTACAGGTATAAAACATGCAAAGGAACGATGGTTCCATGCGAGCCCCTTCCATCAACCTACAACCCCGGTAAAGTTTATACATCAAGAGTGAAGCTTACGGTGTTTATATGAAAAAGGGTTTCTTTTTTGTGCTCGGGGTTTTCATTCTTTTGGTTTATGTGGCCATGTCACTTCAGGCATATACAAGGGCGATAGGAGAAGGCGGAAAGGGGTACGAGGAAACGATAAAAATAGCTACGTATGATATCGTTCTTGCGGAATTGAGCAATGAAACAATGAACGAGATCGTAGATATATACTCTTATTATGCAATATACAAAATGATAAATCATACCGCGGAAGAGCCATTAAAGGCCGGGAAGGAGGAGGAGCTGGAGCATTTTAAGGGGGCGTTTAGGGAGCTCGTCCAGAGCGGTGAGTCAAAAAGAGAGCATTTCGCAGGAAGCCCGCTTGTTTATGGAGAGGAGGAAAAGGCAGATTATACTTTCAATGGGCTGAGCTCAAAACTGAAGGAAAGCTTGGAAAAAACCGGAATGCAACTTGAGACCTTCAATGTTTCAGAAGTAAACATCTATCAAAAAGAATACAACAAGGTCAATGTTGATGTCGTTATTTTGCTGAATGTTTCAGGAAAAGGAGCAAGGCTGGATAAAATTTACAGAATAAACAGGACGCTTGAGATAGAGGGAATGGAAGACCCGATGGTTTTGAGATGGTTGAGAAAACACGATTTTGAGAATGCGAGCAGGCAGATATGGTTTGCGCCCTATGCCCCTCAAAAGGCGAAAATAATAACTTATGCTACGCATGGGCAGGGATGGTTCTATGGCCCGCTCGTGAGCGCAAGAAAAGCAAACGCCACGAATGAAACCGAGAGATGGAAATATATCGCGGTTGGGGATTACAGCGATTTTGAGGTTCTTGAGGATGAGGGGATATTGGAAGAGTTTGGAGCGTATATTTTGACCAACAGCGTTGATACTATCAGTAGCGGCTGCCCAAATAAACAAAATGAGCTGAATGTTTTTAATGCAGTTTTTTACGATCCTAAGAAAGGATGCAAGGCAGAGATAAGCTCGGAATACATAAAAACAGAAAAACCGTTTGCAGTTGCACCGTATTTCAGCATGGGGATGGCGGATACGGATGGAGAGGGAAAGCCTGCTGTTCTTTTTGTGAACGAGCACACGCCCGAGGAGGTGGAGGATAGCGGCGGGGAAGAGAAAGTCAATGAACATAACGATGGGTTTGTTTATGATATTGAAATGCTGCGGGACGAGGTGATATGCGCGTATTATTTCTGGGCGCCCGAGGAAGCCCCTTCGTTCTTGCAGAGGTTTTTGGAAAACTCTGAGAACAGAACGAGCGAGTATGGAATAGAAGGGTTTGTTGTTGGAAAGGCCTTTGGAGGGGACGAGTTTTCTAAAGGAAGGAACTGGAGCAGGATCGATTGGGAGTTTGTGAGCGGGATGGATGGAATAAAGGTAAGGGGAATGCCGGGGTGCAAGAGCTTTGAGATGTGCTCTGAACTGAACTTTTTGGGGAACTTCGCCCTAACCGAACAGAGCTTGAGCGATTATAACATGGATGAAATAGCGTGCAACGATGGAAGGGCTGCGTGCGAAAAGGAGAGGAAATTTGAGGCAGGAGGAGGAGAAGGATGAGTATGAAGGGACAGGCGTCTATTGAGCTTCTCATAACCGTGGGTATTTTTCTCGCGCTCACAATCCCAGTGGTTTTTTTGATGCTCAGCTACTCTTCCGTAAAATTGGAGAATATGGAGGAGATGCAGGCGAGGGCGGTTGCAAAAAAGCTTGGGGAAAGCGTGAACGAAGTTTATGCGACCTGCCCGGCGAAGAAAACGCTCGTGGTGAAAATTCCCAACAACGTTGAGTATATTGAAATAAACAAAAACGAAGCGGTTTTGAAGATAAGGGACGATGAGTACTCTTATCCGTTGCTTCTTTCAGATACGAATACAACAGTCGTTCTTCTAAACTACGGGCAGAACTTCAGGAGCACGAGGAGAGGAGTGGTTCCGATAGAGATAAAGTGCGAGAGAAAATTGCTCGGACAGTACGGGTATGTTCTGCTTATGGGGGTGAAGGAAAGTGGCTAAGGGACAGATAGCTATGGAGTTTTTTGCTTATTCGGCAATTTTCCTGCTTGCACTCATGGTAATCTCTGTTGGAGTAGGTTTGGTTGAGAGGATAGAGCTTGAAGGAAGGAACGCGGCGGTTGCAAGGGAAAAAGTAATGAGGATTGCGAATGTAATCGCGCTTGTCGGAAGCGGAGAAGAGGGGTTCAGCTACGGAATGAACCTCGGAAGCGACATAAACGGAATTCCGTACAGAGTGGAAGTGGGAGAAGGTACCGTTCGCCTAACTGTTCTGGACGGAAGAAATACAACCTACCCCTATCCGACTTACAGCGGAGCGATGGTGAAAAGCGGCTGCATATCTACCGAGCAGGGACTGTATGTGATAGATGTGAACAAAGACCTCCTGATAATGAATGATGGGAAAGCGGTGGTGCTGTGGCAGGAATGCTGAAAGGGCAGTATTTCAGTTTTGATGCGATGGTTGCGACCATAATATTTTTGATGACGGTGCTGGCTTTTTTCAGCTACTGGAACGCGCTGAAATCAAGCCTGGCTGAGGAGCAGGGGTTCATGGAAAAGGAGGCGATAAGGATAAGCAACGCTGTTTTTACTCCGGACATTTCGCGCGGAGGAATAGGCATGTCATGGAGTGACAAAAGAGTGAGGCCGGATATGTTAAGCTTTGCTTCCCCCAAGTTGAAGGAGGTCTACAACACCCCGTATGATGTTTATATAGAGATAAGGGTTGGGTACGCAGGCGCGCAGAGATGGGAAGCCGGGATAAACCCTCTGATGAAGAAAACTGAAAAAATCGTGAAGATAACAAGGGTCGGAACCGGAATCCTGAGAAGCGGGGAGGAAGTGCCGGTAATCATTGATGTATATCTTTACAGATGAGCGAAAAGCGTTGTGCTTGTTGCATGCTCAATTTTCGCATCAACAATTTTTCCAAGCGGAAGCTTCTGCTTTAAAAAAACCTGCTTGTAGTTTGTTGTTCTTCCCTTCACGCCATCCCCAAAATTTTCTGTAATCAGAACTTTCATTTGCTTTCCAACAAATTTCTGATTTTTTTCCCATAGAAGAGTCCTAACAAAGCGGGAAAGGAAAATGCTTCTTTCTTTTATTATTTCTGTCGGCAGCTGGTCCAGTTTTTCGGCTTCTGTTTTCTCGCGGGGAGTGAATTTTGAAATGTTCACAACATCCGGCTGGATTTTTTTGAGAAGCGCGGCTGTTTTTTCAAAATCCTCCTTGGTTTCTGTCGGATAACCGACAATAATATCCGTTGCAATAGAAACATCGGGAATCTCTTTTCTGAAGGCGCGCACAATATAATCAAAATCTTTTACAGTATGCCCCCGCCTCATGTCCCTGCAAACCTTTTCGCTTCCCGTCTGCACCGGCGCGTGCAGAAACTTGAAGAGCTTTTTATTTTTGTAAATTTCTATAAGCTCCGGAAGCATCCGCTTGGCATGCTGGGGGTTGAGCATGCCGATGCGTATCAAGAAACTGCCCTTTATTCCAACTGCCTTTTTCAAGAGTTTTGCCAAATTCGTATTCCTTTCCAAACCATACGCGCCTGCATCCATTCCGGTAATCTGAATTTCTTTTGCGCCTTTTTTTACTCCGGTTCTTATCTGATTGACTATCCATTCCTCATCAAAACTCACGAGCTTGGGCCTGGCTAGTTTTGTCTGGCAGAAGGTGCAGTTTCCGACGCACCCCTCCTGCACGGCTACTCTGCAAATCGGCGCGGTGTATTGGCGCGGGAGAAAATTCTTGCTTTCGGCATAAACAGAGCAATCGCCCCATTTTTTCGCGTGCGCATTCCTAACAGCATCAGCAACAAGCGGAAGAGAGGAGGGAGAAAGGATGAATGTTCTTCTGTTTGCGCGCCTTATTTTTTCCTTTAAAACCCAAAGGCAGCCGGCAACAACAAGTGGTTTTTTTATTTTTTTTATTCTCGCGAGAATTTTATTTTCTGTAGAAAGCTTCACTGTGCAGGTGTTCAGCAGAACAACATCCGATTCGCGCTCGCTGGAAACTAGGGAAAAACCACCGGCCTTAAGGAGACCGGCGATCATGTCGCTTTCCGCCTGGTTAAGGGTGCACCCATACGTTTCTATGTATACTCTCATTTGGATACCAGTATCTCAAGGTTCTCCGGTTTTTTGTTTACATTCCCCAGCTTAAGGCCCGCAAGAACCCGCACCCCTTTTTCAGAGGCAAGGTCTGCAAGCCTCTGGGTTATTATTCCGTCAAAAGCAACCCCAAAAACCTCCTCTGATTCTGTAAGGATTTTTATCAGGTCTCTGACCGGAACTTCTGAAATAAGGGCGAGGTCCTCATCATAGAACCTTGCTTTTAAACTGTCTGCAAGCGCGTTGAGCTCCTCTCTGAGAAAACTCATGTCCTTTTCGGCGGGCGTGCGCATGGGCTTTTTCGGCCTCTCCTCCTTTTTCTTCTCCTCAACCCTCTTCTCCTCTCGGGGAGGCATTTCTTTTACTTCAATCCGTTCCCTTATCGGCGCCCTCTCTTCCTGCCTGAATGCAACCTGCTCCCTCCTGTACGGCTTCGCAGGGGACGGTGCTCCCCCCTCCTGCTCTGAAGGAACCTTGTTGCGGAGGCATTTGATTATCTCCTTCCTTGTGAGCTCTTCAACCTCCCTTCCAACAGGAGCCCTGGCGATGAAATCAATTTCCACATCTGCATCCAGCAGCTCGTTCAATATTATGTCGCCTCCGCGGTCTCCATCCAGAAAAACCGTGACCTCCTTTTTCTTGGAAAGCTCCACAATGGTTTTCGGAACCTTTGCGCCGCCTATCGCTATCACGTTCGGTATATCGTTTCTCAGCATGTTTATCACATCCGCCCTTCCTTCCACAAGTATTATCGAATCCGATGTGGCTATCGCCGGCCCTGCGGGCAGGGATTCGGGTCCGTATGGGGTTATCTCTGCTGTTTTCACTTCCATCCTAACCATGTCGCTTATCTCCCTGCTCTCCGGAATTTCTGTTGTAAGAAGGTTTTTCAGCAGCGTCTTCGCCCTTTCTATTATTTTCCTTCTCTTCTCGTTCCTCGTGTCCTCCACTTTTGAGGAGGTTATCTTCGCGTCGCAGGGTCCGACCCTGTCAACGGTCTCAAGCGCGGCTGCGATTATGGATGTTTCAACCATGTCCAAGCTTGAGGGAATTTTTATCACGCCGTATGTTTTTCCCTTCTGCACCGTCAAATCAACTTCTATCCTTCCTATCCTTCCATTTTTCTGCAAATCCCTCAAATCCAGCTCCTCTCCAAGCAAACCCTCGGTCTGGCCGAATATCGCTCCGACCACATCCGGCTTGTCAACCATTCCGTCCACCTCAAAGTTTGCATACACCAAATACTTCACAGTGTCTATGTATATTTTCGACATACTTACACCTCCAATTCTTTTTTTGTTTTTTCAAGTTTTTCGGAAAAATTCTCGAAATGCACGAGCTTCAGCAAGCCACCCAGTTTCTTTCTTGTTGAGGAATCCACTTTTTTCACGCTCCTCCTAGGGCTGAATTCGCATTCAAGCATTTTCGCAAGCTCGTTTCCGGCTTCATCAAGGTCGGTGAGAATGAACACCTCTCCCTCGGCAGGTATGCCGGAGAGCTCTCTTCCGGAAACCGGAACTGCATCTATGCCCCACTCTGCAAGCGACGCAGCGTCCTTCTCGCCCTCGACAAGCACAACCCCGTTCCTGAGGCTTTCAAGAATGTTGTCCAGCGCTTTCAAGGCCCTTGATTTTTCCTCGTATGTATTCCTCACTTCCCTCAACCTCAACAAACTTTCTCCTGGATTTTTGTCCTGAAACAAGCGCGGCGCTTCCGAATATTTCGCCGAGCTTTTCAACAAGCTCCCTGTTCGCTTTTCCCTTCTCTGGTTTGCATTCAAGCCAAACCTTGAGTATGTTTTGCTCTAACTTAACTGCAAACCGCTTCGCGTTGGGTATCACTTTTACCTCGATTCTCATACCCTTTCTTCCATGGAACCAGAATAAGCAGGAAAGTGTGCTGCGCGGGGTTGGCGGGACGTTCATGCTTTTCGCGGCGCCATCCGCGCGCAGTGAGCATTATGGTCTTTCGATCGCAGCCTTTTCCTCTATCAGGTCAACAACCGACGGAAAAAGCTTCATTATGTCGTTTTCGGTTATTATGCCGACCAGTTCTCCGTTCTCCTTTATGATGGGAAGCCTTCTCACCCCGAACTTTTTCATAAGCTTGGCGGCGTCTTCCAGCGCAATCTCGGGCGTAATCACCCTCAAAGGCCTTGACATCACTTCGCTGATTTTTACTTCCGCGGGGTTTTTGGACTCTGCAACCACATTCCTCACTATGTCCCTTTCAGTAAGGATGCCGACCGCTTTCCCATCATCCAAGGCGATAACGGAGCCAACATTATATCTTTTCATAAGAGAGGCTGCTTCGGTAACTGTGTTCCCCACGCCTGTGGTCACTACGTTTTTTCTCATTACCTCTCCCACTTTTATTCCTGATCCCATTGGTGGAATTTCTGCATGGAAGGGTTTAAAATAGTTTCCTAGACTTTGAACTTCACTCTTGCAATTCTTTTGTTCTCCACATTCTCAACAACTATAAACCCCTTCACCTCAAGCAGGTCCAGAATTTCCCTGACTGTTCTCTCGCTGAGCCCTTTTACTTTATGGTAAAGCTCTGAAACCGAGATGGCGCCGGCGCCTTCTATAAGATTCAGAACTTTTTTCTCGTTTTCTCCGAGCTGTTGTTTTTCCGCTTCCACGAGATGGATGAGCGTTTGTTTTTTCGCCTTTTCAACATGCTCAACCTTTATTTTTTCCTCCTCTTGCTCTGCAACAAGCGCAGAATTGTACAGCAATGAAATGCCCATCCTTGCATCCCCGTATTTTGCGGCGAAGCCGGCGCATTTTGCTATCACATCCTCGCTCCATGCGCCGGGCATAAGCCCTGGAATCGCCCTCTCCCTTAATATGTCCTTCAGCTCGTTTGGCTTGTAGGGGGGGAATTCTACTGCCGAAGAAAAGGAGCTTCTTGCCCTTGCATCCAATCTGGCGAGAAAGTTCGGAACGTTTGTGATCGCAACAACGCTCGCTTTGAATGAATAAACCTCCTTCAACCTGAGCATATCGTAGAGCGTTCCGTCCTTAAGCGCATCAACCTCATCAAGGATGAACAGTGCATTAGCGTTTTTTGGGAACTGCTGGATGAAGGATTCGAACTGCTCCTCCCTGCTCACCCCTCTCCTTGGAACGAGTATCCCAAACTGCACATTTATGTAGTTGAATATCGCGGATTTTGTGGAAAGGTGCCAGCAGTTTATATAGAGTTTTGATAGTTTTTTTACTTTTGAAAGCTCTTCGGCAGTGTATTTTGCAACCGTTGTTTTTCCGGTCCCCGGAGGGCCGTAGAGAAGCGCGTTGGCTGTTCCTCTGGAAAAAAGGAGTTTGAGGGAATTCATCTGGGTTTCTCTATGGAGGATTGCCGGTGGCATAAAATCTTGGGAAAAAACCTCAGGGTCTACTACGATCCTCATACTACTCACCGAGTATTTTGAAAAACCCGCTGAGCATATTCAGCGCGGGCCTTATGATTTTTGCGGATGCGACGCCCTCAATCCTGAGAAGCCTGAGCTCCTCAAGGAAGGGAAGGAGCGCGATTATTTCAATGATGTTTGATTTAAAAAACAATACCTTGCTCGGTGCGCGGTAGAACTTTATGGCCAAATCCACGAGAAGAATGAGGGTGAGAACCGCGATCGCGCTCTTTACCCATTCGGGCATGGTGTAAAAAAAATCAAGCGCTACGAGGAGAATAAGCAGAAGCGTAAGTACTGCTGTTATCGTTTCAAACCGGGAGGGTCGCATGCAGTAGTTTCAGCAAAATATTTTAAATCCTTTTCCTTCGTTCTTCTTTTATGAAGATAATTTCCTCCCTTGAAAAATTCAATCCGAATTATTATTACATAACCAAAAACGAGGTGCCTGGGGTTCTTGTGTTGTATAAGAATGGTAAAAAAGAAGTATTTTACGATAGGTTGAGCGAGAAAAAGAAAAAGTTCAGCTGGGAAGTGTTTGAAAAAATTGTTAAGGGAAAGAATGTTGAAGTTGATGCGAAAAACATGAATGCTTCCAAGTATATAAAAATAAAGAAAATGGCGAAGAAGGTTGAGGACATAAGCGAGGAGCTTTTCAGAATGCGCGCGAAGAAAAAGCCGGATGAGGTCGCAAAAATAAAAAAAGCCATCAGAATCGCGAAGGAGATTGTCTTTGAGGTTGGGGGAGAAGCGAGGGTAGGGATGAAAGAGAAGGAAATAGATAGGATGCTGAAGATAAAGGCGCTTGAGAGAGGGGTTGAGTGGGCCTTTGAGCCGATAGTAGCAGTAGATGAAAACTCAGCCATCCCGCACGCAAGGGTCGGGGAGAAAAAACTGAGAGAAGTTTTGCTTATTGATTTTGGAGTAAGGTATAAGCATTACTGCTCTGATATATCCCAGGTTTTCTTTTTTGGGAATAAAAAAGCAAAAAGAGAGTACGAGAGGCTGGAGAATGCATTCTACGAAATTGTGGATGGGCTAAAAGAATGCGAAACCGGAAACGATGTGCATAAACTTCATCTCGCTGTTTTTGAGAAGATGAAAATAAAAAAGATGCCCCATTCTATCGGCCATGGGATAGGTTTGGAGGTGCATGAATTCCCGAGGCTGAAGGAAAAATCAAAGGATAGAATTTCCAGAACCGTTCTGGCGCTTGAGCCTGCTGTTTATTATTTGGGAAGGTACGGGCTGAGGTTTGAGAGAGAAGTTTTTGTTGATGGAAAGGGGAGGGTATTGTAAGCATATCATTTTAAAACATTTGCAAACACAACAATACACATGGGCAAGCTGGATGGAATTGATATTAGAAAGATTGTTTTAGAAATGCAGGAGTTTCCGAGTAAAAAAGCGATTGCAAGGAAGAAATCGACAGCGACAAAACCGGAATGCTTGTTCTTTTTTATCTAAACGGAAGGTATGAAGGCGGATTGATTTATATAAACAATGAAAAGTATGTTGAGATCGAAGGAGAGGAAAGGTTCATGAAAAAGTTGGAAGGCGGGTTTAGAGAGGAAAAAGAGAAATATAGAGAAATTGTGAGAAAACTAAAAGAAAGAGGATGGGATGGGAAAAGCGTGAGGCCGATTGGGGAGCAGCAAAAAACAAAACTATAAAAACCTTTTCCACCAAAAGAAAAAATCTCCTTTGAGTTCCCGAAGAGGGGGCGAGCCAGAAGTAAAGGAGGCGGAAAGAATGAAGATAAAAACGAACGCTGAAAACGAGAGACTGCTTGCGGTACTTGATGCGCTGAGAAAGGAGCAGAAGCCATTCTGGAAAAGGGTTGCTGAGCTCCTTGCAAAGCCAAAAAGAAGAAGGATTGAGGTAAATCTGAGGAAAATAGAGAAGCTTGCGAAGGAAGGGGACACAGTCGTTGTGCCCGGAAAGGTTTTGGGAGACGGAAAGCTTACAAAAAAAGTTAATGTTGTTGCGTTCAGTTTCAGCGAGAGCGCTAAAAGAATGATGAAAGAAGCGGGGGCGAAGTACATGGAGATCGAGGAGTACTACAAAAAGAACAAGGAGGCGAAGGATGCAACAATCCTTACCTAGGTTGGTGGAAAAATGTTGGTTTTTGACGGAGACGGGGCTGTGATGGGAAGGCTGGCTGCAAGGGTTGCAAAGCATCTCATAAACGGCGAGGAGGTTCATGTAATAAACGCTGAAAAAATATTAATTTCAGGAAACAAAAACCAGATAGTTGAAAGGTACAGGGTTAGGAGGAGGCTGAAGAGCAAGCAGAACCCAGAGAAAAGCCCGAAATGGCCAAAGAGGCCGGACTTTCTTGTAAGAAGAATTATAAGGGGAATGCTCCCAAGGAAAAAGGCGAAGGGGAGGAACGCATTCAAAAAACTTCGCGTTTATATTGGCAATCCGAAGAACTTTGAAAAAACTGAAAGAATAGAAGCAAAGGAGCTCATGAAGAGGACAACGGTGGGCGAACTGTGCGCCCAGCTGGGATGGAGGGAGCAGCATGGCTGAAAAACCTGCGAAGGAAGCGCATGAGAAGAAGAAAAAGCATGCAGAAGGAAAACATGCGGAGCAGAAGCCCAAAAAAAGGAAGGCAAGGGCGATAAGAGCAGTTATAAAAAGGGGGACGAGAAAAACCGCGGTTGCGAGGGCAGTGGTCAGCGAGGGGAAGGGGAGGATAAGGATAAATAAGCTTGATATAAATGCGATAGATAATAAGTATATAAAGGAAATACTGATGGAGCCATTTGCGCTCATAGGAGAAAGGGCAGCGAAGGTTGATGTACATGTAAGCGTGAAGGGCGGGGGGGCGATGGGCCAAATGCAGGCGGCGAGAACCGCGATAGCAAAGGGTCTGGTGGAGTATTTTGAGGACGAGAAGCTTAAGGAGAAATATTTTGAACTGGACAAGCATCTTGTAGTTGACGATGTGAGAAAAGTGGAGCCGAAGAAGTACAAGGGGCCCAAGGCAAGGGCAAGGTATCAGAAATCATACAGGTGAGGGGATGGAATTTCCGGTGAGATGTTTCACATGCGGAAAGGTGATAGGTCATCTTTACGAACAGTACAAAAAACTTGTAGGAGAGGGAAAAAACCCCAAGGAAGCGATGGACGAGCTTGGGGTAAGCAGGTACTGCTGCAGAAGGATGTTCGTAACTCATGTGGAGCTGGAGGATGAGGTAATAAGATACAGAAAGATGTAATGCTGGAGGGGCCGTGAGGTAACCTGGTATCCTGCAGGCTTGGGGTGCCTGTTATCCGAGATGCTTAACAAAGCACGGAAATTCAAATCTCGGCGGCCCCAAACATAGAGGAGGATAAAATGGCTGAAGAGGACGGAATGCTGGTAAGCCCGGATAAGTATCTTGAAGCGGGCGTGCACATAGGCACAAAGGTAAGGACGGGGGATATGAAGAGATTTGTTTTCAAAAAAAGAAAGGATGGAATATACATAATAGATCTGAAGATGATCGACAAGAGGCTGGGGCTTGCGTTCAATCTTCTGAAGAACTACAAGCCGGAGGAGATAACCATCGTCGCAACAAGAACATATTCCGGAAATGCGGCGCTGAAAGCAAAGGAGCTTGTTGGATTTGACGTGGTCACAAAGCGTTTTCATCCCGGAACTTTTACCAATATAAATTCGCAGAGCTTCAGGGAGCCGAAAATAATCGTTGTGTGCGACCCGAAGGGTGAGAGAGAAGCGCTAAGGGAGGCGGGGATGATGAACATACCGGCGATTGGCCTGGTTGATACGGACAACACAACCGAATTCGTGGATTTTATAATCCCCATAAACAACAAGGGAAGGAAATCGCTTGGGATATTTTTCTGGCTGCTCACAAGAGAGATGATGGTGAAGAACGGAACGATAAAAGACTACAGCGAGTTTAAGTATCCGCTAAGCTATTTTGAAAAACTTGAATTTGAAGAAGAAGGGGAATGAAAAACATATCCCTCCCCGCTTATTCTGATGCTCCATAAAGATAAAGCTCCCCCTGGCTAGCCGGAAACCAGCGCGATGCAATGCACATAATAGTATGTTAAATATTTGCACAGCTCTGGGTTCTTATCCCTCTCGGCAATTCTCAGTATGCACTTTTCTTTCCATACAGCGTGGTCTATCTTCATGCAATCAGAAAGCGCGTAGGTGATTTTCTCCACCCCCATAGTCATCGGGAAGCAGTTTGTTTTAAGATTTGAATCCGTAATATAAACACAGTAGGAGGGGTTGCGGTATTTCTCAGCAAGAGCGTACAGGCATCCGTTGTAAGAAGGCGCGCGGCGGTCTATGTGCAGGCATCCGGTTATATCATTCGTCTGCATCGCATACTCCCTGAGGCAGCTGTAGTACGCGGTGTTGTATTCGAGAAGATTGCAGGCGGATGGGTTTCCTTCGCGCACTGCTTTGTATACCGCGCACTCCTGCCGGTAGTAGTTTGAATTTATTTTTGCGCACAGGTCGGTTTGGTTTTTGCGGGTCGCAACAAAATAATAACAGAAATCCGCGTTGTTCGCCTCAGCCTCTCTGCAGTAATCCTGGTTCAGAAGGTAGGTTTTGCAGGCGGCTCTCAGGTCCGGCCTGGAGAGGGAACTGCAGAGCGAAGGGTCGCTGAAGGATATGGCATAATCGAACAAACAATTTTCATCAGCGCAGTAAGAGGAATCTTTGTAATAAAACGCAAGGCATCTTGTCCTTTCAGCCCCGTAGAGATTTGAACACGGCCCGACCAGCTCATCGCACATTCTTCTGAGCGTTTCGTTCCGTATCGCCAAGCAGAGCTCCCACTTGTAGAGGTTTTTTGCATGGGCGAAAAGGCATTCATCCTCCTGCTGGGCGGGGAGGAGAATGCACGCGTCCAAATCTTCGTACGCAAAAAGAGCATAGCATTCGGACCTGTTCTCCTCGCTAATTTTCCCGCATATCCGGAAATCATTGTTGTAGACCGCCTGCTCCCTCCAAAAATCATCATCGGGCGGATAGGTTTCGAATGTGATGTTTGCTATCCCTTCAGCGACGGGCTGGATGCCTTCCTTCTGCACGCATGCAAGGAAAAAGAGGAGAAAGATAAAAAAGGGCAGGAAAACTTTCTTCATAAAAAATTGGGGGGGCAAAAGTTATAAAAACATTTCCTAATATTTGCTTTCTCCCTTTAGGGAATAAATGGGGGGTGGGGTGGAGCCTAGTGCCTACCACCTCACCACATGTTCGGGGGAAAACAGGAAAACATTTAAAAAAGGATATGTGTATAACCTTATAGATTTTGAACAAAATATTTAGGGGTGAAAGTATGGCAAAAAAAGAGCATCTAAACATTGTCTTTATAGGACACGTTGACGCGGGAAAGTCAACGACAGTGGGAAGAGTGCTTTACGAGACTGGCAAGGTCCCGGATAATGTAATAAGAAAGCTGAAGGAAGAGGCTGAAAAGCTCGGAAAACCGACCTTTGAATTTGCTTATGTAATGGACACTATGAAGGAGGAAAGGGAAAGAGGTTTAACGATAGATGTCAGCCACCAGGAGTTCGAAACGCCAAAATACCACTTCACGATCATAGATGCGCCGGGGCACAGGGACTTTGTTAAGAATATGATTACGGGCGCGAGCCAGGCAGATGCAGCTGTTCTTGTTGTTTCGGCAAAGGACGGGGTTCAGGCGCAGACAAAGGAGCATGCCTTCCTCGCAAAAGTTCTTGGAATAGACCAGCTGATCGTCCTTCTTTCAAAGATGGATGCTGTGGATTACAAAGAAAGCGATTATATGAAAGTAAAGAATGATGTTTCAAATCTCCTGAAGGGGATAGGATACAAGGTGGAGGGGGTGCAGATAATTCCGGCGTCTGCATACTACGGAGACAACCTTGTAAAAAGGAGCGAAAAAACACCTTATTACAAGGGGCCGACGCTTTTTGAAACCCTGGATACATTGAAGGTTCCTCCGAAACCGATAGACAAACCGCTGAGGGTGCCGATACAGGATGTGTTCACGATCACCGGGCATGGAACCGTTCCTGTGGGAAGGGTGGAAACAGGAAAGCTCAAAGCAGGAGACAATGTTGTGTTCATGCCTTCGGGCGCGAAGGGAGAGGTGAAGAGAATAGAAATGCATCACCAGGAAGTTACTGAAGCAGTCCCGGGGGACAATATTGGGTTCAACGTCAAGGGAGTGGAAAGAAAAGATATCAACAGAGGGGATGTGATAGGGCATCCGGACAACCCGCCGAAAGTCGCAGAGGAGTTCACGGCGCAGATCGTTGTACTGAACCACCCAACTGCGATAACGGTTGGATATACGCCGGTCTTCCATATCCACACGGCACAGTTTGCAGGAAAGGTTGTGGAGCTTGTGGAAAAGAAGGACCCGAAAACAGGCCAGAGCGCCGGCAAGCCGGATTTCCTGAAAACAGGCGATGTCGGAGTTGTGAAGATAAAGCCCGTGAAGCCGATAGTTGTGGAAAAATTCCAGGACTTCCCGCCGCTCGGAAGGTTTGCGATCAGGGACATGGGCCAAACCGTTGCGGCAGGCGTAGTGCTTGATGTCAAGCCTAAGGCGGTGTAATCTTCCTATTTTTTATTGTTTTGTTTTTTGATGGTGAAAATAAATGGTGAGAGCAAAGGCCCGGATTCGATTGGAAGCTGAAAAAACTGAAAGCATAAACTATGTAATAGAGCAGATAAAGCAGATCGCAAAAACACTTGATATGAAAATAAAGGGCCCTATACCTATGCCAAGAAAAAAGCTTCTCATCGCTACGCGAAGAACTCCATGCGGGGACGGTTCGGACACATACGAGCGATGGGAGAAAAGAATAAGCCGGAGGATAATTGAAATAGAAGGAGATGAAAAGAATTTGAGGCAGATTCTCAGGATAAAAGTTCCCGATGATGTTTTTGTGAAAATTATTTTGGGTTAGTTTTTTATATTCTCTTTTTGTAACTATATTTATGCCAAAATTCCTCGTCGATGAGATGCTGGGCGATGTTGCGAGATGGCTCCGCATTCTTGGATACGATGCTTCTTATGTAAAAAAAGTAGAAGATGAGGAAATTATCATGAGGGCTGTAAAAGAAAAAAGAATAATCCTTACCCGAGACGAAAAAATGAGGAGCAAAGAAGCAAAAATATATGTCGTTAAGGGAAGAACATTCTACGAAAAAATGGCTGATGTGGTGAAGCATTTTAGGTTGAGTTTGAGGGTAAGGGAAACAAGATGCGCGCTTTGCAACGGCGAGCTGAAAAAAGCTGATAAGGAAGAGGTTAAGCACAGGGTTCCTAAAAAAGTTCTTGAAAGCATTGATGAGTTTTGGGTGTGCAAAAGGTGCGGGCAGGTTTACTGGGAAGGGGGGCATTGGAAAAGAATAAAAAATGTTCTTGGTAGAGTTAAAAAACTTGTGCCTCGGTCAGCTTAAACGGAAATCCGTTTAAGTCCCTCGGCGTCTACAGACGCCTCGGTAGCTCAGTGGTAGAGCGCTTGCTTGGTAAAGCCTTGGAAAAAGGCCTACGATCATAGGAGGCTCTCAAAAGCAAGAGGTCGCGTGTTCGATCCACGCCCGAGGCTTAAAATATAGAAAGGTTTGCGGAATATCTGGTTTGGGGGAGGGTCAGGAGGAGCCTCAAACTGGGGAGGGGGTGTTCCCCCTCCGCGGTTCGGGTTCGATCCACGCCCGAGGCTTAAAATTTAAACCCATCCTTTCCAACTATCGGCACGAAAACAACATCCAAAAGCTCTTTGTAGCTGTCGTTTGATTTGGAGTAGAGGATTAGCTTTTGGAAGTATTGGCCTACCGGGGCGAGGAGAAGACCATCTGGTTTAAGCTGGGATTTTAGAGAATCCGGTATTTTAGGCATGGCGCCCGTTACTATTATCCTGTCGTAGGGCGCGTTCTTCTCATAGCCCGCGCTTCCATCGCAGTGAACAAGCGCTATGTTTTTGAAATTGAAGTGCGCGAGGTTTTTTCTTGCGACCTCCAAAACCTCTCCGTCTATTTCGGTCGTTGTAAGCTTTCCGGGATAGATTATTTTTGCAATCAGTGCCGCGTTGTAGCCAGAGCCGGCTCCGACCTCAAGAACATTATGTCCTTTTTCAAGGTCAAGATGAGAGAGCATAAAGGCGACTATGCCCGGCGCGGAAATCGTGGATTGGTTTTTTATCGGAAGCGCAACATCATAGTACGCGTCTTCTGCGTATCTTTCTGGAACAAAAATTTTTCTATCCACGGAAAGCATGGCCTTTTCAACTAGCGGGGAGAGTAGGAAGCCGGTTTCCTTCAACCTTCTGACCATTTCTGCGTTGTCCACAGTAAAAATTGAAAGAAGGATTTAAAAAAACTGCCGTGAATGTGAAGTTATGCGAAAGCATACAGAAGGGATGGAGCTGGCTGAAAGAAACATAAGCGATATATTCTGGAAATGCATAAAGCTTATGGTGGAAAACAGGGAGAATGAAGCTATAGAGGTAGCGAAGAATGCCGGTAATATCCTTGGGAATGTGGCTGCGGAGTATGCGAACGCTCCAAAAAGAACATACCTGGTTGATATGAGCGCAAACAGGCTTGCGTACCTCTCCCTAAAACTTTTTTTCACAGCTGGCATGAAGGACGCGTTTGGCAATTTTGTGAGAAGCGGTAATGGATCTCCCCCTTTTGTTGCTGGGATGGATAGGTTGATAAAAGAGCGTCCAGAAGTTGCTGAGTGGCTTAAGGAAGCGATGGAAGAGAATGCGGAACCGGTTCTTGCCGTGCTCTCAAAAATAAACAATGAGGAAGTGGAGGAAAAATTTAAGAGAGAGCTGATAGAAACGGCAAGGGAAGAGATAGACGATGTGCAGTACATGGCGCTTGAAGCGCTGAAAAACATCGCAAAAAAGGATGAAGAGGTGCAGAAGGTGTTTATAGCTCTTATAGATGATTGGGACGAAAAGGTGAGGGCACTCTCTGCCGAAGCGATGCAGAATGTAAAAAATGAGTTTCTTGCAGAGCAGGCAAAGAAAGCTTTAAAAGAGGAAACCAACAAATATATTGCAAACCTCCTTCAAAAAATAATCGAATACAACGAGGGAAAGAAATGAGCGAGAGAGTACAGGAAATAGTAAAAATACCTGCGGAGAGGGTAGCTGCGCTCATAGGAAAAAACGGGGAGATAAAAAAGCAGGTGGAAAAAGCAGCCGGGGTAAAGCTGATGGTAGATAAGGAAGGCGATGTCATAGTAGAAGGGGAGGCCGAGAAAATATTCTTTGCGAAGGATGTTATACGGGCGGTGGGAAGAGGGTTTGAGGCGAGGGTTGCGCTTAAAATTCTCAAGGAAGGATACCATTTTCATATAATAAACCTGAAGGATTATGCGAGTACTGAAAACGCGATGAAAAGGATAAAGGGGAGGATAATAGGGGAGGAGGGGAGGATAAAAACCGAGATAGAAAACGCAGCGGACAGCTACGTAAGCGTCTACGGGCATACGGTTGGAATAATAGGTCCGATAGACGGCATACAGATTGCAACGGAAGCGATTGGCATGATTATAGAGGGCGCGATGCACTCAACAGTCCTGAACTATCTTGCAAAAGCAAGAAGGGACCTTATGCTCTCGAGAATGAAGGGTGGGTAGAATGGCTGAGATGGCTGAAAATTTCAGGGAGTATTCCATTACAGAGTTCTTCAAAAAGAATGCGCAGATGCTGGGCTTCAGCGGGAAGATAAGGAGTTTGACAACAATAGTTCATGAGTACACAACAAACAGCCTCGATGCATGCGAGGAAGCCGGAATCCTGCCGGACATAAAAATAAAAATAGAAGAAACCGGAGAGGAAAGGTACTCTGTCAGGGCAGAGGATAACGGGCCGGGAATACCATCGAAGCTTGTTGGAAAAGCGCTCGGGCAGATGCTAACCGGAACAAAGTTCCACAGGTACATGCAGCAGAGAGGCCAGCAGGGAATAGGCGCTGCTGGATGCACTATGTACGCGCTTATAACAACTGGAAAACCTATTCATGTCGTTTCTGGCCATAAGGGGAAAATTTTTGAATGCGACCTGAGCGTGGATTTGAAAACAAACGAGCCGGTTGTTACAAACAGTTCAGAAAGAGAAGGAGAGCTTAGAGGGCTAGTGGTGAGAGGAGAATTTTCCAATGTAAAATACGACAAAGGGCAGTACGGAGCGTATGAATACTTGAAGAGGACCGCGCTCGCGAACCCGCATGCGCAGATAGAGCTCACGGATCCGGAGGGGAATGTTTTTTTGTTCCCGCGCTCGGTTGAGCAGGTCCCGCAAAGGCCGAAGGAAGTTCTTCCGCATCCGCTGGGGATAGACGCCCACGACATGCTCGAAAGGGCAAAAGCATCGGAATCAACAAGAATAAGCTCGTTCCTGCAGGCGAGCTTTTCAAGGGTGAGCGCGGATAAAGTGAAGGAGCTGCAGGAGCTTGTGCCAGATATAGACTTCAAGAGAAACCCGAACACGCTCAGCTGGGAGGAGGCTGAAAAAATCGTAAAGGCTTTCAGGCGGGTTAAATGGGTCGCACCGGCGACAGATTCCGTGATCCCAATAGGGAAGGAGCAGATAGAGAAGTCTTTGAGAAATATACTAAACCCGGAGATAGTTGCGGTTGTTGAAAGGCCCCCGAAGGTTTACAAAGGAGGGATACCTTATATTGTAGAAGTGGGAATTGCGTATGGAGGAAACCAAAAATCAAGCATAATGCGGTTCGCAAACAGGGCCCCGCTTGTTTTTGACGCGTCTGCATGCGCCATTACAGAGGTTGTCAAAAATATTGACTGGAAAAGGTACGGGATAAAGGATTTTGAGAACGAACCGGTAACTGTTTTTGTAAATTTCTCAAGCGTGTATGTCCCATACATAAGCGCAGGAAAGCAGGCGATAACAAACGATGAGGAAACGATGGTTGAGATAAAGAATGCAGTTTTTGAGGTCGCGAGGCAGGTTGAGAGGCATATTTCAGGGAAGATAAGGGAGAGGGAGAGGGAGACTAAGAAGCAGACATTCGTAAAATACATAAGTCAGCTGAGCAGCGACATCGCCGGACTTTCAGGAGAGAAAAAGGAGCTGGTTGAAAAAAAGCTCGCTGAGATAGTGGAGGGAAAATATGGCAGCTGAAAGCCCAGTACCCGCGATAGAGAAGCTGAAACTGCTCGGAAAGAAGATGGTTGATGAGATAGATAAGGGAGAGAGCCCGACATTTGAAACCTATCTCCATAGCAAAGGCAATATAATATTCGATGAAAATCTAGGCTATTTGAAATTGGGGGATAAGAGAGAGGTCAGAAAATTCCTGAACATCGCGCAGTCAAGGACATTCATGCAGACGATCGCAATCGCAAACAAGACAAAGTCTTTTGTGGAGCAGGGTCTGCACACGAGCATAAGGGGTCTGTACTACCAGTTGAAATTTAGTTTGGGCGAGGATGTTGATGAATCGCTTTTTGAAGAGCAGAGCGAGAGCAACGCGCTCATAGAGGATTTGGAGGTTGCACTCGGTGTGAAGAGGGAGGACCTTAACCTTACTACGGATAGGAAGGGCGTGCTCGCCGGACCGGTTGTAATAAGGGACAGGTTTGCGGGCGAGGAGATTCTGATAGACGGAAGAAAGCAGGGGAGGAGCGGATGGATGATACCCAGCGATGTTGATAATGGAATGGAGATAGTTAAGACAGACGCGAAATACGTGCTTGTGGTTGAGAAGGATGCCTTATGGCAGAGGCTGAACGAGGACAGGTTTTGGGAAAAGGAAAAGGCAATACTAATCACACCGAAAGGGCAAAGCTCAAGAGGGACAAGAAGACTGCTGAGAAAATTTGCGGATTTGGGCCTGCCTATCTACGTTTTTACGGATTGCGACGCCTGGGGGTGGTACATTTACTGGACGATGAAAACCGGGAGCATGAACCTCGCCTACCTGGGAAGAGATTTCAGCATTCCCGAAGCAAAATTCATCGGAGTAACGATGAGCGACATTAAGAAGTATGAATTTCTTGAAAAGCTTACAATAAAGGCAAAGGAAATAGACATAAAAAGGGCAATGGAGATGATGGAGTATCCATGGATAAAAGCGCACAAACAATGGGTTGAGGAGCTGAAGCTCGTTGTGAAAACAAAGAAGAAGCTGGAGCAGGACGCGTTGCAGGGGCAGAGGCTCACTTTCGTAGGAGAATACATAAAGGAAAAAATAAAAAACAAAGAATTTTTGCCATAAGCGAGGGTCGTGAGAGTATGGATGAAAAAGGCGTAGACCTACAAGAAATGGATTCGTTGGCCCTTATACATTACGCTAACGAATCGCTTGAAAAAGAGCCGAGTATGGAAGAGCTGGAGGTTCTAAAGGAAGAGATGCTGCTTAGGAGGTTTAACTCTCCTTTCAGGGCTCTTGTAAAAATAACAGAAAAAGAGATGGAGGAGAAGAGCGCAGAGGAGGTCGCTGACCTAAAAAAACAGGTTTCTTTTTTTAGGTATGTCGCCATGCTGAAAAAATCTACCCTTGCAAGAGTAAGGGTCGCGATCGCATCAAAAAAAATAAAACAGAACAGTCTTTATGAGGATTTTGCGAACTATCTTCCAGTAAATGGGAATTACATAGAAAACCTTATACGCTCGGGTGCAACAGGAATAATGGTTTTCAGGGAGATTGAGGATGTGATAAAGCCATTTTTCAAATCAACATCAGTAAGAAAGGCCCTTCTTTCCGCAATAGTTTTTTATGCCTCGGACGGGGTGAAAAATGAGATGATCAACAGCGAAAAGGATGAAAAACTTATTGAATACAACTCCATCTTAAGAAAATATAAAATTCTTCCTTACAGCCGGGTGGAGCATCTGGAAGGGTTTGAGGAGCTTAAAAAAGAGATGACGGAGAAGGGGTTTTTTGAGAATGAAAAGATGAAAGAGGAGTTTGCGGAGAAGCTTGAAGAAAAAAAGAGAGCGATAAGAAAGGAGATAAGAAGGAGGAGCTTCCTTCTTGCATTCATTCCAATAATAAAATTTTACTTACGCGAGACAAGAGAGAGCGCCAAAAGAAACAAACCCTATCCTTCGCTTGTTCCGGAGCCGGATGAAAAGACCCTCTCAAATTTTGTTCTCTTGAATGAATTCACCGGAATGGATTTTGGAAAAATTCTGAGGGAAAGGATGAGTTATTACGATTACAACATCGGCACTGCGGTTGTTGCAAAGGAGAAAGGAGTTGAGTGGGCATCTGAATTTTTGAAAATAAGCGAGGATGAAATAAAAAAGCAGGTCGAGATGTATGAAGCGTTAAAAGGAGGAAGGGGGCGTGAATTCCTTGAAAGAATTGGAGATAAGGGGGAAAAGAAAGGAGATAACTGAAACGCTGGAGAAAAATCCTGAAGCTGAAAAGATAGTCTTAAAAACAAAGCCGAGCAAGTTTTTGTTCGTCCTCCTTCTCAACAGAACAAAAATGAAGAAGGTTTTTGTGAGCAGGGCAATCTACAGAAGCGTCGGGAAAAAATACTGGAAAACGCTGAAGGAGATGGGAGTAAAAATAAAAATTGAAAAAAGAGCGAGAGGAAGAAGAGGGTATAAGAAAAAAATAAAAAGAAAAATCGTTCGCGAAGCGAAGAAAAAAGGAATAAGCAGGACTGCAAGAAAGCATGGGGTTGGAAGAAGGACGGTATACTACTGGATAAAAAATTATTCAAAATAAATTCTTCTCATGGGAACGGAATTTCATATTCTTTTTTGGGATGGTACTTCTTAAAGTTTTCCAGGAAAGATGGCTCATCGCAGTTTCCGCACTCTTTCCACGCCGCAACATATTTTCTTAAAACCTGAACGCCGTATGGTTTATTCAAACAATTTTTAGATTCAAGATATTCAAAAAAGGTATTCGCACCGCAACAAGTTTTGCTGTATGAATACCTGCATTCCTCATCTTCATCATCCCATTTGCAGCATTCCTGTGCATAGCATGCGCTTTCGCCGAGACCCTGGCAGTTCTGTGGTTTGTTTTCAATATAATCAGTGATCCATCCATGCATTGTTGATTTGCTGTTTGAGTACGATGTAAAAAGCGCAACCCACCACCCAACATTCTCATCGGTTATCCCAAGCGCAGATTTTTCATTTGAATTCAGCTCGGCAATCAGCTCTCTTGCTTTTTTTGCATTAACCATCGTATCATAACTCCTTGCGCATGCGCTGTCGTTCATGTTGAATGGGTTGTATTCATAGGCACCGCAGAGTTTTATCCTATCCGGTGCTTCCATCCCCTTTTCTTTGTAGTAATAACCGGGATAATCTATCACCTGCATCATTCCCATCGCGCATATTTTGCAATGCCCGCCGTTATTTCCAGAACTTACAGAACTGCAGGGTCTGCATGCTTCGCTCGGGTCTGCAAAATTTGTTACGCTTTTATCCCAACAATAATTATGAAGTTTTTGCTGTATTGCATTGTTGCATTTTCCTGTGGGGTCTTCAAACTCAATGCCGCCTTGATTGCAGTAGGGCCAGTTTGGAGGAGCCAAACCAACAGCACATTCATCAAAGCCGCTCTCCTGTTGAGCGATTGCTTTCATGTAATCCGGGTCGGCTTCAAAAACATCCGCCCAGTAATCTATTGTTTTTCCTATCCCATCCGTGCAGTGATAGTCGCCGCTTCCGCTTCCTCCAATGCCTTTGGGAACGGCGCTATAGTTGAAGGAGAAGCACGCGGCGCATTTATAGAAGTATGGCATCGGCGAATCAACCGTGTAAAGCGGAACATCAAGCTCGCTGGACGACTGCCCGATGTATACAGTCTGGGTTGGCGTTTTTTCAAAACTGCAATTCGTTCCCGGCTTTGTGGCAAAAGCAACGGGGATGAAATTGTAGTAATAGTAGAACTGCTGGCAGTAGGAAAAGAACATAGAGAAAGAATCTTGGCGCGGCTGGCCGTTTTCCATAAGCGTGCAGTTTTCGCATTTGAGGGGATTTCCGTAAAGGCTGTAAGGAGCAAAACCAATTACCCCATACTTTCTTATGGAACTCACAGAAAAGAAAAGCGTAAGGTATGCCCTTTTTTCCTCAACCTCATTCCAAACGCACATGCCGTTCTCATTAAAGCCACGCGGGATGAGAAGGTATGCCCAAAAAGATGGCTTGCTGTAATTATAAAGGATTGTTCTCGAAAAAGTTAAACCTTCATAAACAAGCATTCCTCCGGTGCAATATGAGGTTTCCCTCCCATCAAGTCCAAACGCAACCAAATCAACGCTCCTGTTGAATCCGCTATCTTTTTGAAGTTCTTTCAGGATAGCATCATCGTTTAGTTTTGTGTATACTGCAACAAGACAGTTTTTGCAGTTTTGTTTTATTGCCTTTGCTTGAGAGGCAATGGCTGAAAGTTCCGCAGGATTTGAAGAATTGTACTGGTATTCCGTAATCACTATAGCAGGCCCTTTTCCATCAAGAGATTTTGCAAACTCCGCGACTTTATTTATGGGAACAGAAAGGCCTCCTGCGTAAAGGATGTAAACCGGAAGGGTTGATTTTTCAAAAAAGCAGGTCGCCCGCTCGGGAGAAGGAAGGACATAACCGGTTGAAGTGTTGCCAAGAACCCATTTAACAGAATAGGTTAGGGAGTTATTGCAGTATGCGTTTGCATCCGCAAACTCCATAAAAGAGGAGCCAAAGCCAGCACCAAAAGTCCTCAAAAACATTTTATCTCCTTTCAAATACTCTTTGTACTCTCCTTCGGTTTCAACAGATTCGAAAGAGCAATTCGAGCCAACTACAGGTGGTGGATAGAAGCCGGTGTAGCTATTATCTTCACTTTTATTGCATACGAATGCAACGCACTGCCCAGAAGGGCATATAAGCTGGGACGCATCGAACTCATAGGAAGGGGTTTGAAATACTTTCTTTACTTCATCTTCCTTAATTAAGCATCCAGAGAATAGTAGCAATAAAGTAACAAATAATGAATAAACCAATTTTTTCATGCGGATTTTTCTTTATAAAAATTTAAATTCTTTCCTATGGAGACAATCCGCCACATCTTGGGCAGGGTCCTGGGCCTTGGTATCTTGTACCGCAGGTTGGACATGTTATATACCTACTCTGCGCCCATCTCTGCCATCTTCCCTTGACAAAGTCTCTAAGTGCATTAGATACTCTCGTCCCTCCAAATTTTATGTAGTCCCAACTGGTGACAGAATCTGGATGATGCCTTTTGTATTCCGCCCATTCCATTCTTCCTTTATACAATTCTCGGTAGGATTTTCTCCATCCCCATCCGCATGCTGATAAAAGGGCAGTGCCTGGGGAAAGAATTGTGTAAAGCGGGTTGTTCTTGAAATTGAACGGATCTGCCCAGTGTATCTCGCTGTAGTAGAAAGCAGCCATGCCCAAAGCTGACAGCGTTCTCTTCTCATGCACATCGAACATGTGTTCTCTTACTCTGGGTAAAACCGGGATGTTGCGCCGTTCAATGGCCCTTCCAACTACCGGTTGCCAGACATACTGCCCAGTGTAACTCTGTATGTACGAAAGGCCCGGGTTTGTATCTTCATCTCCTATGTTCGCAATGGACGGAGAATAGAACCACTGTGTATCTGTCGTTCTCGGAGCGCCGATATATACGTCTAGGTTCGCTATCCCCAAACGCCTTATATCAACAGAATGTGTAAGGAACTTTAACTCGCCCGCGCGAGCAATGGAATTCTTTATTGCTTCTACAACCCTTCCACGCAGTATCCTACCTCCTGGTAGTTTAAACCCGGGAGCAGGGGTAACTTTTTCTGCAGGTGTTAATTCTTCCAGAGAAAAAATAGGCAGCTCTCTTCTTTCCCGCAGTTCCTTAACAAATCCAAAAGGCGTAAGGAGCGGGGTTGCGAGAGAAGCAAGGCCGTAGAGCAGGGTGGCGCCAACCCTAACCCTCGGAATAGTGGAATAAACGGGATAGTATGCTTGGGTTGCAACAAAAGGATTTGATTCAGAAATATCAGACCTAATGTCATAAACAGAAGGGTATTTATACCTGTGAAAACCGAAGGCTCTTGCGCCGAGAACAAAGGGCCTTGAAAAACCTACCGACAGCTTAAATGTTGTGAGCGCAATGTTTTGCACTATTCTGTCAAGAATGGGGATACCCTGGAAAAGCGGGCTGAAACTTCTTCTATCCATCCAGTTCGTAACCGGCATCGCAGGCCCTACATGAAAACCGGTAGTTAGATACCCTGCCCTGCCGTATCTCTCAAAACCGCCATAAAGCAGTGCGTCCCTTGTTATTGTCCACTCCCAGGCATGCTCAAAATCCTTTATGGCTGTTGCCAATTCTTTCTCCCTTTCATACTCAGCCTTACTTAAACCGCTAACGTATTCTACTCCGATCCTTCTTGCAACTTCTGATGTCGCAACAACAGTGCCCATGGCTTCAAAGTAGGGAACACCTGCGTAAAGGACTGGCTTTACTGCACCGCTGATTCCCCTCTCTACCCAAAGCTTAGTTCTATCCTTCCAATCCTGCACAGTGTTTCTGGCTGCTTCCATCGGAAGGTATTGCACATGTTGCTGTGTAACCCCTTTAAAGATCTCTGACCTTGCGACGGCATCTTTTGCAGCCATCTGGTAAGCATTTGCAAGAGACATGAACGCATCCATTCTTTTATTTGCTATGAGAATCTCCTTGACCTTATTGAAAGCATCTGCATTTCCACTGGCGGCAAGCTGATACAATTTTACAAAGTCGCCGGGTTTCGCCTCTTCGCCTTGCGGGCCGATTTTTTCTTTTTTCTTCACAAAGAAGCTGTCTAATTTATACAGCTCATCCACGGAGAGCTCCTTCCCTTTCCACAAGCGGAATTTACCATCAACATTTACAAGTATGGTTGTGTTTATGAAGGAGTCTGGAAGCCCGATTCCTCCTTTTACTGCAAACTTGGAGTAAATTTCATCATTGCGCAGCCTGGTGTCATATCCTAGCCTATTTCTTATATAATCCATAATTTTTTTATCTACAAAATGCTTGTCAAGAGATGACGGATCCGGGTTCAGAATACCTTGAATAAATGGGATTGCACCATACCCCTTCATAAGTATGAACGAACCCTTGTCAAAATCTGCTAGATAAAGGTCAAGGTTCTTTTTGTTGCTTACGAATGTTTTGAAGTCTTTATCGGTAAGGGCATCAACAGGAACACCTAGCTTGTTTGCGACATACTGCCTCACGGAGTAGTATCCAATAGCGCCAAGCTCAAAAGCAAAATCATTCACAAGGTTTTTTGTTATCACGCTGTAGTAGGAGAAAGGAAGGATGGATGCTTCGTTTTCGAACGCATTTTTGAAGCTTTCCTTAACCCTTCCCACATAAGAAAGCTCCAAAGCCCTTCCAAACGCAGAGGATGTTATCCTAGGTACTTTGGAAACGGTAAAATGCGGTGCTAAAACATGCCAATCTCCTTTTGTATTAAGACCGATGTCTTTGAAAACATCTTTTCCTAACAAAGCAAATTTATTTACAACATGCTGTTCTTTCATCATCGCCGCTACATTTACGTTGGCTCTTTTTGCAAGCTCGTCAAACATCCTGCTGGAGAACGAGGAAATTATCTTGTACGCCCCACCGAGTTTTTCTTTTTGTACCCATCCCTTAAAGTCGCCTGGGAGCAGTTGATATTCCATGAGGGGGGACAACGGGTTGATCGCCCTCATACCAAAGAAAAATATTGCAATATTAGAAATGTCTGCTTTCACCTGAGAAAGGACTTCGTGTGCAAAAAGCATGGAAAAAATATTGCCTGAGATACTCTTTCTTTCTGCCTCGGGGGTAAACAGTGCAGGGATAAAACCATTCCAGCCACGATTTAGTAAATCTCTCCTGTAATCTTGGATGTACATGGCCGTCATTAAGAATTTTTGAATATCCATCGCATCCATTCTGTCTATATACCTAAGTTCTT
>Ga0185342_1000266_pt1 | contig 29209 bp, 29 predicted proteins | sample ConPoolayeEmetaG_FD_128045 | JGI IMG/M metagenome (GOLD analysis project Ga0185342, IMG submission 128045) | Hot spring microbial mat communities from California, USA to study Microbial Dark Matter (Phase II) - Cone Pool mat layer E metaG... ... | reverse complement strand
TTTTGCAAAAGGGGGTTCTTTACAGAATGCCCTCATTCTTGATGATAAAAGAGTTGTTGGAGGAAAACTCAGATTCAAAGACGAATTTGTAAGGCATAAGATTCTTGATGCAATTGGTGATTTGTATCTTCTTGGCTTTCCTCTTCAGGGACATTTCATATTTGAAAAGGGTGGACATACTGCACATATTAAATTTCTAAGATATTTAATTGAATCAGGTTGTTTTGAATTAGTGGAAGAGGACAGTTTAGTCTTCAGCCCAATGTTTAGGGTCAAGAGCATCCCTCAATGCCTCACCGAGCAGATTGAATGAAAGGACTGTTAAGAATATAGCTACACCAGGGAAAAGACTCATCCACCACGCAACTGTTATATAATCTTTCCCAACACTTAATATTCCTCCCCAACTTGGCTCTGGTGGCTGGATACCGAGCCCGAGAAAACTCAGCCCGCTTTCAATCAATATTGCCCCACCAACTGAAAATGTAGCAGCAACAATTACAGGATATATCGCATTTGGAAGAATATGTTTAAAAATGATTCTTCCTGAGCCTGCACCAATTGCTCTTGCTGCGAGAACAAATTCTCTTTCTTTGAGTGATAATACTTCAGCCCTTACAAGCCTTGCAACATCCATCCATCCAGTTAGCCCTATTACAATCATGATTATATAAATATTTGGTTCAAGGACAGCCACTACAGCAAGGATAAGGAATAATGCTGGAAAAGCAAGCATTACATCAACAAATCTCATTATGACTGTATCAATAAATCCTCCATAGTATCCTGCTACTGCACCAAGCAATGTTCCTGTAGCTATAGCAATTCCCATTGCAAGGAAACCAACTTTTATTGAAACCCTTGCACCGTAAATAACTCTTGAAAATACATCCCTTCCAAGTTCATCTGTTCCGAAAGGGTGTTCCTTGGATGGAGGTTCAAGGACTTTGTAGACATTAATTTTGTAAGGATCATATAAAGCTATGTAAGGAGCTATAACCGCAACAATGAAAATGCATAAAATAAAAAAAAGACCCATTATAGCAAAATTGTTTCTCAGAATTCTTCTCAGTATCAGCCTAAACATTTTTTCTCACCCTTATTCTCGGATCAATAACAAAATAAGTTATGTCTGCAAGAAGATTCCCAAGCAGGGTAAGCATTGCACCAATAATAAGAATTCCCATTATTGTGGGATAATCTCTTGCCATAGCAGATGAATAGAAAAGCTGCCCCATACCTGGAATTGAAAAAATGCTTTCAAAAATAACACTTCCTCCAATGAGTCCAGGAAGTGCAAGCCCAAGCAGTGTTACAACAGGCAAAAGAGCATTTCTTAATGCATGTTTTACAATTACAACTCTTTCGGGTAATCCCTTTGCTCTTGCTGTTCGTATATAATCCTGCCTGAGCACTTCAAGCATGCTTGAACGCGTATATCGTGACATTCCTGCAAATCCTGCAAAGGACATGATTGTAACAGGCAAAATAAGATGCTTTATCCAGTCTATTATTCTTTCATATAGTGGCATTGTTTCAACACCTATGCTCTGAATTCCAGAGATAGGAAGCCAGCCAAGATTTACACCAAAGACAATCATGGCAAGCAAAGCAAGCCAGAAGGTTGGGACAGAAAAACCTGTGAAAACAAAAACTGTAAGGGCTCTATCAAAAATACTTCCTGGTTTTAAGGCAGAATATACACCAATAGGAATTGCAACAGAAAGAATAAACAGAAGTGATAACAAATTCAGAGTTACTGTAATTGGAAGTCTTTCTTTGATTTTTTCCTTGACGGGTCTTCCATCAACAAAGCTTTTACCAAGGTCCATTGTAATAACCATTCTCAGCCAGTTCAGATATCTTTCATGAAGGGGCCTGTCAAGCCCGTAAAGTTTTTTAAGTGCCTCTACAGCTTCTGGTGAAGCCTTTGGAGACAGTTCTTCCTGAAATGTTGCTGGAGAACCGGGTGCAAGATTTATCACCACAAAACATATTAGAGTAATACCAAAAAGAATTGGAATCATAAGAAGAAATCTTTTTATGAGATAAGAAAGCATATTATTTAATTTATCAAAATCTCCATAAGATATGACAGATATCACTTAAAGAAAATTGACTAATAAAAATATAAGCCTATATAATTAGGAAAAAATGCAGAAATTCATCAATAAATTAATTGCTCTAATTGAAAGATATCATCCCTTTAATGTGAAGTATTTCAAATTCTTTCTCACCATTACAATGTTCCTTCTTTTAAGTTTGGTTTTATTTCTTGGATGGCTATCAATCGGAAAGATTAAAGAAATTGTTACTGAAGACTTTAATCAACAGCAACTCATGCTTGCCAGACATGCAGCAAGTCAAATAGAAAACTCCCTTGAAATATTAAAAAGGGAGTTGATGTTACTCAGTCTTTCACCCTCAATTCAGTATTCTGAAAAAGTTGCATTAAAAAACAGAATGAATATAGCATTTTCAAGTGTGAAGTATGAGGGAGTAATGGAGATAAAATTTATTGAGAATCAAACTCGCAGGGTATATAAAATTAGGGAAGGAACCAAATGCTTTATAGATAAGCCTTCCAGGAGCGATTTAGATTTTTTAATTCAGGCTTTTTCAGAGAAGAATAAAGGAGAAATAATTTTTACAGAAGTGACTCAGTGTATGGAAGATCCTAAAAAACTCATTATGCAAATGATCTCTCCTGTATGGCAGACATCTATAGATGAGTCGCATCCTGTTGCCACAGGCAAATTTTCAGGTGCTCTTGTGTTTACTGTTGATGTGAATTATCTTGTAAGTAAGGTAGCAAGAAAAATAAGATCAGGCAAAACAGGCTATGCCTGGGTAATAGATAACAAAGGAATGTTTCTTTATCATGAGGAAGAATCTTTTATAGGGCAGAATGCATTTATAGCAAGAAAAGGTAAAAAACCAACAATATCTTTTGCAAAAATTAATGAAATCCAGAGAGAAAAAATGCTCAAAGGGCAGGAAGGAACAAGTTGGTATATTTCAGGATGGCACAGAGGAATTGAAGGAGAGATAAAAAAGCTCATTGCTTACTCACCAATTACATTGAAAAATAATCCTCAAATTATATGGTCTATTGCTGTTGTAGCTCCAATAAGTGAAGTTGAAGGTGCTATTCATTCTATTTATGTCCAGCAACTTATACTTCAAGTTCTAATAATTATGATTATTTTATTTGGTGGTCTTTTTATAAATTTTATTCTTGTCACATGGTCAAATATTCTTGAAAAGGAGGTTGCAAAAAAAACAGAGGAATTAAAAAAATCAGAAGGCAAATACAGATCCCTGGTTGAGAATGCAGAGGATATTATTTTTACTATTGACAACGAAGGGAAAATATGTTCAGTAAACAGACATGGAATAATCTTTTTTAATAAAAATGAGGATGAAATTCTGAATAAAGAAGTATCTGAAATTTTCAGTCCTGATGGATTAATTTTGAAAATAAACATAAATCGGATATTTCAGACAGGAGAAAGTAGACAGATTACACATAGAGTGACATTAAATAATAGAGAATTCTGGTTTAATACAAACCTGAGAGCTTTGAGAGATGAGAATGGAAATATATATTCTGTTCTTGGAATAGCCCGTGATATTACAGATAGAAAAAAGATGGAAGAACAGAGTTACTATACAGAAAAGCTTGCTTCTTTGGGAACTCTTGCAGCAGGAGTAGCACATGAGATAAACAATCCTCTTGCGATAATTCTCGGATTTACAGACATGTTGCTTGAAAAAACTCCTGTAGATTCACAAGAATATGATATCTTGAAGACTATAGAAAAGCAGTCTACAAATGCAAAGAGAATTGTTGAAAATCTATTAAGTTTTGTAAGACATAAAGAACAAAAAGAACAACTTGTTAATATTAATGAATGCATAGAAACAGTTCTTGATGTAATGAATAACACACTCGTTATTAATAACATTGAGGCGAAAAAGGATTTACAGGAGCATCTGCCATTTACAAAAGGTAATCCTGGAGAGTTGCAGCAGGTTCTTTTTAATATAATTAACAATGCTGTTTATGTTATGAGAGGTGGAGGATTACTCACAATTTCCACCAAATATGATGGAGAATGGATAGAAGTTCGTATTTCTGATACAGGACATGGTATTGCAAAGGAACATAGGCAGAGAATTTTTGATCCATTTTTTACAACAAAGGAGGTTGGAAAGGGCACGGGACTGGGTTTGTGGGTTTCATATAACATTGTTAAAAAACATAATGGTATAATTACATTTATAACAAAAACAAAAGAGGAAGCTACAGAGACAGGAACAACATTTATTATAAAATTGCCACCAGCAAGAGAGTAAATAAGGAGGAGACTTTATGGCAGAGAAAATTTTGATAGTTGATGATGAGCCTGATATGTTAAAACTTCTTTCTATGATATTGAAGGAGAAAACACCCTATGAAGTTATCACTACAAATAATCCTGTTGAAGCAGTTGAATTAGCAAAAAAAGGTAATTTTGACCTTGTCATAACGGACCTCAAAATGCCAGGACTTGATGGTTTACAACTTCTTGAGGAAGTAAAAAAGAAAGATGAGGATATACCTGTAATTATAATCACAGCCTATGGAACAATTGATGCTGCTACAGAAGCAATTGAAAAGGGAGGTTTTGATTTTATAACAAAGCCCTTTAAAAAAGAGCAGATACTTTTTACAATTGAAAAGGCTATGAAGTGGTTGAAAGTGCAGAGGGAAAACAGATTGTTAAGAGAGAAACTGAAATCTCAGAGCTGATTTATGTTTCCTTAATATGTTTCTTTATGAAGTCATCTGTATACATCTGTGCCACTGCATCATTGAAAAGTACCATATCAAGCTGTTTTGTATAGGCTGTTAGTTTTCCAAGTATTTCAAGTGTTTTTTCAATTGTGGGAATGTCATATTTTGGTAATAAAGCATCTATAACATCTTCTTTCACAGTAACTCTGAATCCCATTTTTTTTAGAATTTCAGTTATCAGTCTTACTCTTCTTAATCTTCTGTCAAGGGCTGCGCCTCCACCTTTAAAGAAAAATTTAATGTAATTGTCATTTATATTTCCTCCAGCATAGGCTTCAATCATTGAAAAATGATAGCCAAGTCGTATGCTGAAGTTCATATAATTTTTGGTTACAATGCAGAAACTTTTTTTCCCTGTTTCCTTAAGTTCATCTTCTGGAATAGATACTGTGTGAGCAACCATCTCAAGAAAGCCTTTTGCATCAACAGGAGGAGGTCCGGGCCATTGCATTGATTTCATTCCTTTAAGCAATGCTTTAAGTGGAATGGAGTATATATCCTCTGGTGTTGCTTTCTTTATCCCTTCTTTTAACCCTCCTTCTATATCAAGAACCAAAACTCCAATAGGTATTCCTGCCAAAAGAGGAACAGCATGTATTTCACCTTCTTCATATTTATTCCACATGGTAAACATATCATGCATGACCATTTCGTGGCAAAATCTTGTGATATCATGTAGAGTTTTACAGTTTTCAGGCTTAAAATCTTCAGTTGTAGGGTCAACAAGATAAAGAGGGACAATTAGTTTTAAAACCTTGTCAAGAGTTTTAAACAATAAAGTTTCTTTTAAAGGTTCTTTAAGTTTGCTATAAGCTTCAATAAGTTCATTTACTTTACCTTCATAAATTACACAATTTATGGCATCTACAGTAATTTCCTGTCCCTGTTTAATTGTTTTTGTTGCAACTTCTGTGTTTAATATTGTTGGGACATTGTATTCTCTTGAAAGAGATGCCATATGACCTGTTGGGCTTCCAACATCTGTAATTATGGCAGATGCCTTATTCATAACAACAACATATTTTGGATTTGTATGTTTTGCAATGAGTACATGTCCCTCAGGAAAATCATTCAGTTCTTCCTCTGATTTCAAAACATAGGCTTTTCCATATCCGATTCCTTTACAGGCAGTGATGCCTTTTTCAAGAAGAATATTGTATCCCTTTATTCTTGTTGGCAGATATACTTTTGTTTCAGATTTTTTCTTGGGGATTCTTAATTGCCTTGCCTGAAGAATAAAAATATTTCCTTCTTCATCAATTGCCCATTCTATATCCTGTGGAGATTGGTAGTATTCTTCAATCTTTATTGCTAATTTTGATAGTTTGAGAATCTCTTCATCAGTTAAGGAAAGTTGGGCAATATTGTCAGGTAAAGGAATTTCTTCTATATCTCCCTGTTCTCTGCAGATAATCATTTTATTTTGTTTTCCTGGAAGTTTTTCTATAATTTCTCCTTTTCTGTTAACTACATAGGTTTCAGCAGTTACAGTTCCATCAACAACTAATTTACCAAGTCCTTTAACTGCATTTATTATTATATTTTCGCTCTCTGGATTATTTGGATTCCTTGAATACATAACTCCACCAGCTCGGGCATTTACCATAGAGAGAATACCCACTGCCATGACCATTTCCGTTTCAGCAAATCCCTTTGTTTTGTAGTAAAAAATCGCTCTTGTATTAAAAAGGCTTGCAATAACTTTTTTGTAGTTGTGAAGAATCATTTCTTCTGGAACATTTAAGAAAGAGGAGTACTGACCTGCAAAACTGAAGTCAGAGTCTTCATGAATTGCACTACTTCTAACAGAGACCATGGATTTTTTATTAAGCTTTTTACAAAGGTTTTTATAGGCAGATTTTATTGAATTTGCAATTTCTTCAGGAACCTCTGATTGTATAATTAATTCCTGAATTTTTTTGCTTCCCTCATTTAATTCTTCAATTTTGTTAATGTCAATGCTATTAAGTATTTGAGATATTTGCTCTTTTAGATGCGTTTTTTCAATAAATTTTATAAATGCATAAGATGTAACAGAAAACCCTTCGGGAGTAGGTATCCCTAAAATGTTTTTGAGTTCTGAGAGATGAGCAATTTTCCCTCCTGAAATTAATACAGAATCTTTATCAAGAAATTCAAGGGGTATAGTAAAATCAGTCTCTGGAATTTCAATTTTTGAAACTAAAATTTTTTCAATTTTTTCTCTGATTTGATTCAAAACTTCTTCTAACTTGTAATATTTTCCATCTGAAAGAGCATTTAAATTTTTAATAATTTCACTGACTGAATCTGAAACTTCTCTGACATTAGTTTTAATATAATGCATGTCAAAAAGATATTCACCAGAAAGCTTTTCTTCAAGGTCTGCCATTATGCTTAAGGCATGGTTATTTTCATTAAGAACCCTTTGAAAATATAGGTACTTTTCTTTTAAAAGTTGTTTCAGTTTTTCTTTTTCCTCAGTATTTTTCTTTTTAGACTTAAAAAACCCGAAAAAATCCACCATTTTTAATTATAAATGATTTTAATTGGTTTATAACATAATTTTTTTTGACAAAAAAACCTTACTTCAGTATGATATATAAAATTACAATGTTACATTATAACAATATAATAATGTTATAACAATATAATGAGAGGTAAATATGGTTGAATTAATTAGTAGGGATGAACATGAAAAGCTTTATCTTCAGTTGTTTGAAATTTTAAAAAGAAAGATTGAAAGCGGAGAATGGGCGTCAGGTATGCAAATTCCTACTGAAGAGCAGCTCTGTAAAATGTTTAATGTAAGCAGGGCAACAGTAAGAAATGCTGTTTTAGAACTTGTAAGGCAGGGTTATTTGGTAAGACAGCAGGGTAAGGGAACTTTTGTTAGCAGAAATTTTATATCAGAAGGTTTAATTATGACTTCGGTTTTTAAAAAGCTCTGGGTTGAGGACGAATCTATTTTTAGCAAAGAAGTTGTTGCAAAAACAGTAATGATGCCAGTTGGCGGTTTAAGTGAGGAGCTTGGAGTTCATGAAAGCAGGCATGTAATATATCTCAAAATTCTCTGGAGAAGCAATAAAGAGCCTTCAATTCTTCAAGAATCCTTTGTTCCCTTTAATATATGTCCTCAACTTCTTGAAGAAGACATTGAAACTCAGTCAATTATTGACCTCTTTGACAAAAAATACAGCATAAAGATTACCAAAGTGCATAACTTTTTTGAACTATTTTCTTTAAATAAAGAGCTTGCTCAATCTTTTCAGATTGCTGAAGGCAGTCCAGTGATTTTAATGACTCAAAAGGTTTTCTCAGGAGATACCGTTGTTCTTTTAAATAAATTTTACAAAAAAAGTGATAGCAATAAATTATTTATTGCTTTTCAGAGAAAGGCATTATAAAACCTTAGGAGGTGGGTTATGTCAGATGGAAAGACAGTTAAGGATGTAATGTTGGGAATATTTGAGTATCCTCATATTCCCTACTGGTTTAGCATTGAGCAGGCTATTAAGGTTGTGAAGGCTTCTTTTATTCAAACTCAGAAACACACAGACCCCCTTGCTGTGCTTGTCTTTGATGAGAAGTATAATCTTTTGGGTACTGTTACACTTAAAGACCTTTTAAGAGGGATTGAACCTTCTTTTCTTAAACCTCCTGCAAAAGCGCAGCTTCCAGAAGAAGAAAAAACCGGACTTGCAGTCGTTTGGGACAGTCTTTTTAGTCAGGAATCAAAAAAGCTTGCTCAAAAGCCAGTAAGTGAAATTATGGTTTCAGCAAAACATTTTGTAGAACCAGGAGACCCTGTTACAAAGGCTGCTTACCTGATGATTCATTATGATTTACCTGTTTTACCAGTTATTGAAGACAAAAAGAAGTTTGTTGGAATTGTAAGAATGGTTGAAGTATTTGACACAATTTCAGAAGAAATAATTAAGGAATAGGAGGACGAGATGGCTGAGAAAAAAAGACCAGAAGGGTTGCCAGAACCACCACCAGAGATTTATGTTGCAAAGGAAAAAAGAAAAATTCAATGGAAAAGGATATTTTTTATTTTTCTTGGATTGGCTTTCTTTTTTGTAATCTATTTCTCACCAGCATGGCCCGATGCTATTGATCCAATGGGAAAACATTTTCCTCTTTCAAAGGAAGCAAAAGGTGCGATAGCTTTGTTTCTTCTGGCAGGTATATGGTGGGTCTTTGAAGTTGTTCCAATAGGTGTTACAAGTATTGCCATTGGTGTATTTCAGGCTCTTTTTGCAATTCGTTCAGCAAAGGATGCATTTCGTGATTTTATGGACCCTTCAGTTATGTTTATATTTGGTTCTGTTGTTGTTGGGCTTGCCTTTACTAAGACAGGACTTACAAAAAGACTTGCCTATAACATGTTACAGGTTGTAGGTGAAAGAACAAGTATGATTGTTCTTGGAGCTCTTGTTGTTACTGCAGGTTTAGCACATCTAATGGCGCATACTGCAGCTGCTGCAACAGTTTTTCCTATTTTGCTTGCTATAAATGCCTTATATGGAGAGGGCGATAAACCAACAAAGTTTGGTAAGGCTTTGTTTATAGGAATGGCTTATGCTGCAGGTGCAGGAAGTATTGTCACTTTTCTTGGTGCTGCAAGAGGACCTGCTGCAGCAGGGATGTTTAGGGAGTTTACAGGAAGAGACATAGGATTTTTTGAATTAACAAAGTATATGTTTTTGATTGGCTGGTTAATGGTTTTCTTAATCTGGGTTTATCTTATGATTTTCCTTAAACCAGAAAAAGGTGTTATTCATGGTTTGAAAGACAAGGTTAAAACAATGATGAAAGAACTTGGTCCAATGACAGGACAGGAAAAATTTGTAATCCTCTGTGTCATTGCAGTTATTTTTGTTATGTCAGCTCAGTCCTTTGTTCCAGCTTTAAAACCCCTTGACCGTTCTGCTATAATGCTTTGTTCAACTTTGCTTTTCTTCCTCACAGGAGTGCTTACAATAAAAGAGCTTGAAGATATTCCATGGAACATAATTCTTCTTTTCAGTGGTGCCATGAGTATAGGGTTTTGTCTGTGGAAAACAGGTGCAGCTCAGTGGCTTGCAGTAAACTGGCTTGTAATGTTCCAGAATGCACCATGGTTAATATTTGTTCTTAGTATTGCAACATTTGTTCTTATAATGACAAACTTCATAATGAATGTGGCAGCAATAGCTATCTCTCTTCCTGTCTCTTTAGTAATTGCTCAGTATCTTGGGGTTGCTCCTGATGTTATACTTTATGCCTCTCTGGTTACAGCGGGAATGCCTTTTTTACTTTTAATAGGTGCAGCTCCAAATGCAATCTCCTATCAATCAGGACAGTTTACAGCAGGAGAGTTTTTCAAGCACGGTATTCCAATGAGTATCGTGTTAATTATCGTTCTTGCAGTTTTTCTTGTTACAGTTTGGCCATTGCTTGGAATGCCTATACTTTTAAAATAGGGGTGTATTATGATTATAAAGCCTATTTTAGAGAGGCTTTTTGGAAAATTTTACAGAGAATACGATTTTGTAAAGAAAACTTACGATGTTTTGAAAGGCTTTGGGTTTACAGATGACAACGCCATTGCATCTGTATGTATTTGCAGAGACGAGATTTCTCAAACAATAAGAAGTCATATAAAAAGCATATGGGGCGAAGCCTTTAATTTTTCCAGTCTTGCCGGCTTATTTACAGCCGGTAAAACTGGTATGAAAGCATTCATAAGTCATGCTCCAAAGGTTAATGGTAAGGAAAGATATGTTTTTTATGCTTTTTCGCATATTGCAATTGATGAAAATGAAAATATGGGAGTCTGCAGAAGAAAGGGGCTTGAAAAGTCCCATGCTTGTGGTGCCTTGTGTCATTTTTTAAAGGAACTTTTATCCAAGAAAATAAATATCAGGTTAGATGAAGAAGACATTGAAGAGAGTCTCTTAAAAAGAAGACTTTTAAGAGAAATTCCTTACGGCGAAATTCCTGATCTTCTAAGTCTCACAAAGATTAATCTTAAGGTGATTAAAGAAGATCTTGAAAACATAATTGAAAAAGTTGTAGACACCCAAAAGGCTGATTATGCCTTTTTTTCTGGTATTCAGATTCATGGACCAGAGGAAAACTATATTGTTCCCGATGAAGCCTATGTGGTAATTAACGGGAAAAAACAGGGATTGAATAACTTATAACGAGGGGGACTTATGAAAAAGCTAATTGTATTTTTACTTTTTATGGTCTTTCTTTTAAATGTTTCTGTCTTTGCGGAAGATACAAAAATTGATTCTGATGTATTTTATATATCAGGAACAATTCTTGATTCTCATAAAGAACCTGTTAAAGAGGCTGAGCTGAGTCTTATTGTTGATGGAAAACCGCATAAATTGATAACAGACCATAAAGAAATTGATAAAACAGTTACATCCTCTCATGGAACTTTTCAGATTGAATTTCATCTTCCAAAGGGTAAAATTGAAAGTTCAAAAATTCAGCTTGAGATTGTGAAAAGCTCCTATAAAAGGACATTTATTGACATAAAAAAAGAGGATTTTGCAGTTAAAGAAAATCAGTTTTATTTGACAAAGGACATAATGATTCACAGAAAGCTTGGACCTGCCTTCTGGATTGCTACAGTGGTATTTCTTCTTGCTTATGCTCTCATATCCTTTGAACTACTTCACAGAACAGTTGCAGCAATGATAGGTGCAGCAACAATGCTCATTTTAACCTATACATTTGGAACATTCAATCCAGAGTTTCATATCATTTCCTTTGAAAGAGCCATTGAAGCAATTGATATGAATGTAATCTTTCTTCTTATGGGGATGATGATAATAATCGGAGTTCTCAAACATACAGGAGTTTTTCAGTGGTGTGCCTATATGTCCTATAAGATTGCAAAGGGAAATGTTATGGCTCTGGCAGTTATCTCCTGCTTCTTTATTGCTATTACCTCTGCATTTCTTGATAATGTGACAACGATGCTTCTTTATACACCTGTTTTAATAGAAATTGCCATAGCTTTAAAAATAAATCCATTAAGCTTGCTTATTCCTGGTATTATGGCATCAAATGTCGGCGGAACTGCAACACTTATTGGTGACCCACCAAACATAATGATTGGCTCATACACAGGCCTTACATTTATGCAGTTTGTATACGCTCTAACGCCTACGGTTCTAATCTGCATGATTGCATTGGTATTCTATAATAAATTTTTCTACTCTAAGGAATACAAAAAGGGTAAAGTAGATGATGTAAATGCTTTCATAGGCTATTTAAAAGAGGAATACAAAATTACAGATAAAACCCTTCTTACATATGGACTTCTTGTTATGGCAATTGTTGTATCATTTTTTGTAACTCACGGAATCTGGCATATGGAGGTAAGTATTCCTGCATTGTTTGGTGCTGGAGTGCTTTTTACCTATGCAGTTTTAACAAAAAAAGTAAAAATGCTTGAATTAATTGAGAAAGATATAGAGTGGACAACCCTTTTATTTTTTATCTTTCTCTTTATAATCGTTGGTGCTGTAGAGGAAGTTGGTTTACTTGCTGTTATTGCAGATTGGGTTCATCAACTTTCAGCTGGAAATTTAACTGTTGCCATATGTTTAATTCTATGGGTTTCAGCTATAATGAGTGCCTTTGTGGACAATATTCCTTTTACAGCAACGATGTTACCAATAGTTGCCTATCTTACAAAGGTAATTCCCGGGGCTGAAAGTAATGTTTTATGGTGGGCATTGGCTTTAGGAGCCTGTTTAGGAGGTAATGGAACAATGATTGGTGCTTCTGCTAATGTAGTAACAGTAGGAATTGCTGAGTCTGCAGGTTACAGAATTAGCTTCTTTGGATTTATGAAGTATGCTTTCATTTACATGATAATCACAATTATAATTAGTAATATCTGGCTTTTGCTTTTCTATTAAAATAGGGAGGGAAAGAAATGATTAAATGTCCTTTTGATAAAGTTTTATTACCCGTTGACAGAAGTGAAAACTCATTAAGAGCAGTTAAATTTGCTGGAGCATTGCTTAAAGGAGTTGAAACTTCCAATTTAACTCTTATTTATGTAATGGCAGGTGGATATTTAAGTGAGCATATGAAAAATATTGACTTCAGGGCAGAGCTTATAAAAGGTTCAGAGGTTTTTAAAAGAATCAAGGAAAAACACACTGAAGAAAATATAATGCCCTTTTTATCAGATTATGAAAAAAAGTTAAAAAATGCAGGATTTACCGGCTCAATAGAAAAAAGAATTGAAGAGGGAGACCCGGGAAATAAAATAATTGAAATTGCAAAAAAAGAAAATTTTCAGACAGTAATGCTTGCAAGAAGGGGGATGGGGGAACTAAAGGGGCTCTTACTTGGAAGTGTATCAAGCAAAGTTTTGCATGGATTGATAAATCATAATGTTTATCTTGTTGGAGAAAAGGTTTCAGAGGCAAATCCTGTTTCCAGTATTTTAGTCCCTGTTGATGGTTCAGAGTATTCAATGAAAGCTGTTGAACACGCAGTATGTATAGCCAAGGTTGTTAAAGGCATAAATAAGATTACAATTTTAAGAGTCATCAATGTTTCCCTTTATCTTGAAAGAGTAAGGCAGGGAATCAATCCAGAAGACGAAGCAGAGGAGATTCTTAATAATGCTAAAAAGAGATTTTTTGATGAAGGAATTCCGCAGGAGCTAATTGAAACAAAAACTTCTGTTGGTTTCCCAAAGGATGAAATTGTGAGAGAAATAAAAGAGGGTAATTACAATCTTGTAATCATGGGAAGAAAGGGACGCACTGCCTTAAGTGATTTTGTTCTTGGTGGTGTAAGTTCAACAGTTATAAACAAATGTTTTGAGCCAACAGTGGCAATAATAAATCTATAAGGAGAAAAATGGAAGATTTTAGGATTCTTCTTATTGATGATGAGGTTGATTTTGTTGAGACTCTTTCTGAGAGACTCTCTTTAAGAGGATATAATGTTAAAGCTGTAAGTTCTCCTTTAGAAGCAATGCCATTGTTTTACAGTTTCTCTCCGAATCTTGTTATACTTGATATAAAAATGCCAGAGATGAACGGAATTGAATTTTTAAAACTTATAAAAAAAATAAATCCGTCCATTGATGTTATAATGCTTACAGCTTTTGGAGACATGAATTTTGTTGAAGAATCTATAGGAAGCGGTGCAATAGAATATATTATTAAGCCAATTGATATAAAAGAGCTTATAATAAAAATAGAAAAAAGAGAGTAATAGGACTTTCAAAATTGCCTGTTTTAGTGGTTAAATAATATTTAATGAATTTTTTCATCTCTGGTTGGGCAGGATTTAGGCAGGCTCTGGATGTGCCTGAGGAATGGCATTTTATTACTCCCTTCCTTGATTTTGAAGAAGAAGGTATATTAAATTTCTTAACGGATAAATCAGGGAGCCTTTTAATAGGCTGGTCAACAGGAGGGCATATTGTTCTTAAAAATCTTGAATTTTTTTCAGATCGCTTCAATTTAATAGTGGTAGTTTCTGGATTTAAAAAATTTACAGACTATGTGAACCCAAGAATTCTTAAAAAGATGATGAATAAAATGGAAAATGAGCCAGAAACTGTTATAAGGGAGTTTTTAATTAATTGTGGATGCAAGCCAGTTTTCCCGGAAAATATAAATAAAAAAGCATTAATTAATGGTTTGGAATTTTTATTGAATTCAGATATTAAAATGAAATCTCACAGAAAATTAATTCTGATACATGGGAAATATGATAGAATCCTTCCTTATAAAGCATTGTTTGATTTAAAGAAATTTTTTCCAGAAGCAGAGACACATTTGATTGAAGGGTCTCACTGGATTCCTTTTAAGAGATTTTTAGTATAATCTAAAAGTGTCTTATCCTCTCAAAATAAAAGAATTTAAAGCTTACTGGATCGGTCAGGTAGTATCTTTAACAGGAACATGGATGCAGCAGATAGCACAGAACTGGCTTGTATATGTGTTAACAAAGTCCGCATTTTATCTTGGTTTGATTTCTTTTCTTGCTTCTTCTCCAATGCTTATTTTTAGTTTGTTCGGAGGAGTGATAGCAGACAGATACCCGAAAAGAAATATTTTAATTGTTATCCAGATATTTTTAATTTTGCCTGCAGTATGTCTCGGAGTTTTAATTCATCTGAATCTTGTGACTGTATGGCATGTTGCTTTAGCCTCGCTTATTGTTGGTATTGCTTCAGCATTTGATGTACCTGCAAGACAAGCCTTTATAACCGAGATAGTCACAGAAGAGATGATCACTTCCGCTATAGCAATGCAGTCTATGTCTTTTAATATTGCAAGAGTAATAGGACCTTTTCTTGCAGGGATTATTGTAACTCACCTAAATTTTCATACATGTTTTTACCTGAATGCACTTAGCTTTTTACCACTTATTATCATTCTTTTCAATATCAAACCTGTTTATCATTCAGCAACTCATCATAATTCCTCAATGAAGTATTTTTTTAAAGAGGGTTTCCGATTCCTTATAGAAAATAGACTGATTTTTTATACGATCTGCTCTGTGGGCATTTTTACTCTGTTTGGAATCTCTTTTATGACAATACTGCCTCTGATAGCTGGAGAAATTTTAAAAACAGGTGCAAAGGGTTTTGGTATGATAGTTTCATCTGTTGGAGCAGGCTCTCTTACAGGAGCTGTAATAATAGTTTTAAAGAAGGATATAAAAGAAAAATTCAGGCATATTTTTAGAGCCTCTCTTTTATTTCCTGTAGGACTTTCAGGAGTTGCATTTTCAAAGGATTTTTATTTAACATTAGCCTTTGCTTTTTTACTTGGTTTTGCATTTGTAAATTTTTTTGCTGTGAGTAACAGTTTTATTCAACATCAGACAGAGCAGAGACTGAGAGGTAGAATTATGAGTTTTTTCGCCCTTGTTTTTCTTGGTTTTACACCTATAGGAAATCTTCTTACAGGTACACTGGTGGAAAAATATGGTATCAGTATAATTCTTCAAATTTATTCTTTTTTATGTTTGACTGGAGGAATTATTTTTCTCAGAATTCTTCCCTCTATTAGATTAAGAAATTTCCTAAAATTTTTAAGAGTTCATCTTTTTTTGTTATAATAGCATATTTGCAGAAAATTTTATTTTGAGGTTTTAAGATGAAAATTGAGATCTTTGAAATACCTGAAGAGGGTCTTGATATTGAATTAGAGGAAACTCCAGAAGTTGACGGTGTAAAAATTACACAGTCTTTTAAGGCTTTCTTAAGGATAGAAAAAAAGGCTCATGAGGTATTTGTTGATGGACTGGTTACAGGAGAGATAGAACTTCAGTGCAGCAGATGTTTAAGAGAATTCAGACAATCTATAAGAAGTCTGGTTAAAGTAATTTACCATCCCATAGAGGAACTAAATAAAGAGGAACTTGTGGAGCTGAAGAGTGAAGAGATGGATATAGATTTCTATAAAGAGGGTTACATTGATACTAAAGATATAATTCGTGATCAGATTTTGCTTAATATACCTATGAAACCTTTATGTTCTGAAAACTGTAAAGGAATATGTCCTGTATGTGGAACAGATTTAAATGAGTTTACTTGTGAATGTGAAAAAAAAGAAATAGATCCAAGGCTTGCTTCATTACAAATACTTTTAAGGAGGATGAAGGCAAATGGCTAATCCAAGACATAGGCATACACCCTCAAGAAGGGACAAAAGGAGGGCAAACTGGAAAATAAATTCTCCAAATCTTGTTTTGTGTCCCCAGTGCAAGGAGCCAAAACTTTCCCATATGGTTTGTCCTAACTGTGGTTTTTACAAAGGAAGAAAATATTTGGAGACAGAAGAGTAACCTGAAAAAAATGATAAGAGTTGCTGTTGATGCAATGGGAGGTGATTTTGCTCCTGAAGTAAACATCCTTGGCGCCTATGAAGTAGTAGCTGACAGGGAAGTTGAGATTATTCTTGTAGGTGATGAGAAAAAAATAAAGAATTTTTTACCTGAAAAAAAGGAACTCAAGGGCAATATATCAATTGTTCATGCTGAAGGCGTTGTTAGGATGGATGAGAGTGTTTCTTCAGCGCTCAGAAGGAGAAATACCTCAATGAGAAAGGCAATAGAACTTCTCAAAGAAGGCAGAGCAGATGCGGTCATAAGTGCAGGACATTCAGGTGCTATGATGGCTTTAAGTTTTCTGTTACTTGGCAAACTACCAAATGTTCAGCGTCCAGCAATTGCTGCTGTGATGCCAAGTCTGAAGGGACATTTTATTCTTATTGATGCAGGAGCCAATGTTGATTGTAAACCTGAGCATCTTGTCCAGTTTGCTTTTATGGGCGAATCCTATTACAGAGCGATTTTTGGTTCTGAGTCTCCCAGAGTAGCTCTTTTAAGTATAGGAGAAGAAGGTTCAAAGGGTAATGAGCTCACAAAAGAAGCTTTTAGACTTTTACAGTCTACTAACCTTAATTTTACAGGTAACATTGAGGGAAAAGATATATTTTTTGGCTCTGCAGATGTTGTTGTTTGTGATGGATTTGTGGGCAATATAGTTTTAAAAGTTGGAGAAGGACTTGCAGAGGCATTAATTAAGATGCTTAAACGAGAAATTACAGAGATAATAACAGGCAGACTTGGTTACATGATGATAAAACCTGCTGTAAAGAGTTTTCGTAAAAAAATAGATTATTCAGAATATGGTGGTGCTTTGCTGGTTGGTATAAATGGCACAGTTCTTATATGTCATGGCAGATCAACAGCGAAAGCAATAAAAAATGCAATAAGGCTTTCTGTGGAAATAATAGAAAAGAAAATATATATGAGAATTTCTGAAAGTTTGAGCAGAATGGAGGATGTTAATGAAAGCCAGAATAATATCAACAGGCTCGTATGTTCCTGAAAAAATTCTGACCAATTTTGATCTTGAAAAGATGGTTGAAACATCTGATGAGTGGATTACTGAAAGAACAGGAATAAAGGAAAGAAGAATAGCCTCCCCTGAGCAGGCAACGAGTGATCTTGCATATGAAGCTTCGGTAAAAGCACTTAAAAATGCAGGTTTAAATGCAGAGGATATAGATTTAATAATAGTTGCAACTGTTTCACCTGATATGCTCACTCCTTCTGCTGCCTGTATTCTTCAGATGAAACTCGGAGCTGTGAATGCAATAGCTTTTGATATAAATGCAGCCTGCACAGGATTTATCTATGCTCTATCAGTTGCGGATAAATTTATAAAAACAGGAGCCTCAAAGAAGGCACTTGTTGTTGGAGCAGAAACTCTTTCACGGTTTACTGACTGGACTGACAGAACCACATGTGTTCTGCTTGCAGATGGTGCTGGAGCAGTTATTCTTGAACCTACAAAAAATGATGATGGAATTCAAACAATTGATATCTTTTCAGATGGAACAATGTGGGATTTTATTCACATACCAGCAGGTGGTTCAAGAATTCCTGTTACTGAAGAGGTGATAAAAAAGAGGCTTAATTTTCTGAAAATGAGAGGGAATGATACATTTAAAGTGGCTGTAAGAACCCTTGAAGAAGTTGTCAGCACAACACTTAAAAATACAGGAATAGATTCTTCACAATTGAGCCTTCTTGTTCCGCATCAGGCAAATATAAGAATCATTCAAGCTATGGCTAAGAGGCTTTCTCTACCAATGGAAAAAGTGATGATAAATATAAATAAATATGGGAATACATCAGCTGCTTCAATTCCAATTGCTCTTGACGAGGCAAATCAGGAAGGAAGAATAAAAAGAGGAGACTACATAATGCTTGCTGCATTTGGAGCAGGTCTTACATGGGGCGCTGCATTGATTAAGTGGTAGAGTTATTTTTTCCTTTTTTGCTTTTTCCTTCTGTATTTATTTATATGCCATATTCTTATGATTCTTTCAATTTTGTCTTTAAAAAGCCAAACTGTTACCATTACAAAGAAAGCAATACCTACAAGGCTCAGGAATTTTTCATACTCCTGATGTCTCAGATAGCTTCCTCCAAGTGAAAGAAGGGCTGTGCCAAGAAGCCTTCCAATTCCTGCAATTACTGTAAATTCAAAAATAGAAAGTTTGCTCAATCCAAGAAAATAACTCAGATAATCTTTTGGAAATCCAGGAAGTAAAAAAAGGAAAAATACTATAAAGAGTCCTTTATGATGAAGAAGGTAATCAAATTTATTAAGAATCATCGGGTCAACCACTCTTTCAATAAATGGTCTGCCAAATATTCTGCCAAGCAAGAAAGCAATAACCGAACCCAGTGTAAGTCCCACTGTGGATAAAAACAAGCCAATCAGTGTTCCATAAAGATACCCACCGAGCAGTCCTGTGACTTCTCCCGGAATTGGTGCAGCCACAACCTGAAAAGCCTGAATAAGAATAAATCCTATAAATCCGAAAGGACCGAGAGATTTAATAAAAATTTTTAACTTTTCTTCATTTAAAAAAAACTCAATAAGCCCTGATTTATATAATAAAAAAACAGTCAAAGAAATAAGCACTGTTAGAGCCAGAACTCTAAACAGTGCTTTAGTAACTTTATTTTTTACCACCTGAAAATTTCTCCAGAAAAGAGCTTACAAGCTCTATTGGTAAAGGGAAAAGAATGGTTGAATTTCTTTCTGAGGCTATCTCTTTCAATGTCTGCAGGTATCTCAACTGGAGTGCAGCTGGTTCTGACGCAATTATTCTTGCAGCCTCTGTTAGCTTTTCAGCTGCCTGAAGCTCTCCTTCTGCATGAATAATTTTTGCTCTACGTTCTCTTTCAGCTTCAGCCTGCCTTGCCATTGCTCTGAGCATTTCTTGAGGAAGGTCAACATTCTTAACCTCAACAGCTGTAACTTTAATTCCCCATGGTTCTGTCTGTGAATCAATCACTTGCTGAAGTTCAGCATTAATCTGTTCACGATTCGTGAGAAGATCCTGTAGTTCACTCTGTCCGAGAATGCTTCTGAGGGTTGTCTGTGCAATCTGGCTTGTAGCATAATAAAAATCCTCAACTGCTGTTACTGCCTTGATGGGGTCAATTGGTCTGAAATATACAACCGCATTGACTTTTACCGAGACATTATCCTTTGTAATTATGTCCTGAGCAGGAACATCCATTGTGACAATTCTCAGACTCACTTTAACCATCTTGTCAATCACTGGCCAGATAAGGACAAGACCCGGTCCTTTTACAGGAATAACCCTGCCGAGCCTGAAAACGACTCCTCTTTCATACTCCTTGAGTATTTTGATTGCACTGCTGAGAATATAAACCCCTAAAAAAATGATTACAACCAGTGTTAAAAGCGAAGTTTCAAAAAACATAGTTCCTCCTTAACCTTTTAAAATTTTTAAAAGAAGCTCGTTTACAATTTTTGGATTTGCCTTTCCTTTTGTAAGTTTCATAACCTGACCCATAAAAAATCCTAAAAGCTTTTCCTCGCCAGCCTTAAATCTCTCAACTTCTTTTGGATTTCTTTTAATTACTTCCATAATTGTATCAATTATTGCAGTTTCATCTGAAATCTGTATGAGACCCTTTTCCTGAACAATGCTTCTGGGATTCCTGCCAGTTTTATACATTTCTTCAAAAACATCTTTTGCTGTATTTCTGTTTATTGTTCCATTTTCAATGAGACTTAATAGTTCAACAAGCCCCTCAGGTTTAACAGGGCATTCTTCTATTTCTTTTCCGTCTTCATTTAGAAGCCTAAGAAGTTCAACCATTATCCAGTTTGACACTTCCTTTGGTTTTCCACCATGTTTTACTGCCTCTTCAAACCATTCAGCTAAAGCCTTTTCCTCAGTCAGTATCTCAGCATCATACTCTGGCAGAGTATAATCTTTAATGAATCTTTCTATTTTCTGGTCAGGAAGTTCAGGCATTTGTTCTCTTATTCTGTTAATCCATTCCTCACTGACGATTACTGGAACCAGGTCAGGTTCAGGGAAGTATCTGTAATCGTGTGCTTCTTCCTTTGAACGCATTGAATGGGTTGTTCCTGTCTGTGAATCCCAGAGCCTTGTTTCCTGAATAATTTTCCCACCTTCACCGAGAATTTTTATCTGTCTTTTTATTTCGTACTCCAGCGCCTTTTCCACAAACCTGAAGGAATTAATGTTTTTTATCTCTGTTTTAACTCCAAACTCTGCACTATCAACAGGTTTTACGGATACATTGGCATCGCATCTGAGTGAGCCCTGTTCCATATTGCCATCACAGACTCCAAGATATCTCAGAATGGTTCTGAGTTTCTTCATATAAAGGACAGCTTCACGAGGGGTTTTAATATCAGGCTCAGAAACTATTTCTAAGAGAGGAACACCTGTTCTGTTAAAATCAACAAAACTGTATCCTGATGCATCATGTATGTTTTTACCTGCATCCTCCTCAAGATGAATTCTTTTTATTCTTATTTTCTTTTTCTTCCCTTCCACTGTTATTTCAAGATATCCGTCTTCACATAAAGGAAGTTCATACTGACTTATCTGGTAACCCTTTGGAAGATCAGGGTAAAAGTAGTTCTTTCTTGCAAATCTGCTCAGTGAAGCAATCCTGCAGTTAAGTGCAAGCCCTGTTTTTATTGCATATTCTACAGCTTTTTTATTGAGAACAGGAAGAACTCCGGGCATTCCAAGACAGACTGGACAGACCTGCGTGTTTGCATCTGAACCAAAGCGCGTTGAGCAACTACAAAATATTTTACTTTCAGTTAAAAGTTGTGCATGAACTTCAAGCCCTATAACTGTTTCATATTTCATGACCTGCTCCTTAAAGGACTGGTTTCATTTTATGCCATGGTGTTGATTGTTCATAAGCATAGGCAAGCTGAAGAATTCCAGCTTCATCAAATGGTCTTCCTATTATCTGAAGCCCCACAGGAAGCCCATTTAGAGTAAATCCACATGGAATGGATATTGCTGGCAATCCAGCAAGATTAACAGAAATGGTAAATATGTCTGAAAGATACATCTGAAGGGGATCATCTATTTTTTCACCAATTTTAAATGCAGGGGTAGGAGAGGTAGGGGTTATTATGAAGTCAACTTTTTCAAATGCATTTTCAAAGTCCTGTTTTATAAGGGTTCTTACCTGAAGAGCCTTTTTATAATAAGCTTCATAGTATCCTGCTGATAGAGAATATGTTCCAAGCATTATTCTTCTTTTTACTTCTGCTCCAAAGCCTCTCTGGCGTGTTTTCATATACATCTGAAGAAGATCCTTACCTTCAACTCTCAGCCCGTATTTTACACCATCATACCTTGCAAGGTTTGAGGAAGCCTCTGATGTGGCAACAATATAATATGTTGCAATAGCATACTCTGTGTATGGTAAAGAAATTTCCTGAGGAATGCACCCAAGAGATTCAAGGTGTTCAATGGCTTCTTTAACTCTTTCTTCAACTTCCTTATCCATGCCTTCAATAAAATACTCCTTTGGTATCCCTATTTTAAACCCTTTAACTTCTTTGCTGAGATTTTCAGTAAAGTCAAGAACATTTATTGGAACTGATGTTGAATCCATAGGATCATATCCACCTATAACATTCATCAGGATGGCAGAGTCTGAAACGCACTTTGTTATGGGACCTATCTGATCAAGGGATGAAGCAAAAGCAACAAGACCGAAACGTGATACTCTTCCATACGTGGGTTTAAGTCCAACAACTCCACAGAATGCTGCTGGTTGTCTGATTGATCCACCTGTGTCAGAACCCAGGGCTGCTATGCATTCATCCGCAGCAACAGCAGCTGCGCTTCCGCCAGAACTTCCTCCTGGAACTCTTTCAAGATCCCATGGATTTCTTGTTATATGGAAACCTGAGTTTTCAGTTGATGAGCCCATTGCAAACTCATCCATGTTTGTTTTTCCAACAAGTATATATTTTCCACTGAGCAGTTTTGATGTTACAGTGCTTTCATAAGGTGGATAAAAATTATATAGTATTTTTGATGAGCATGTAGTGAGAATTCCTCTGGTGCATATATTATCTTTGACAGCTAAAGGTATTCCTGTAACAGCATTAATTTTACCTGAAAATAAGAAGTCTTCTGCATCCTTTGCCATTTCATAGGCTTTATCCACTGTCAGTGTAACAAAGGCTTTTACTTTTTCTTCTACTTCCTGAATCCTTTTAAAAACATCAACAATTATTTCATGAGGTCTGACCTCACCATTTCTTATCATTCTGTGAAGTTCTGTAAGGCTGAGTTCATTAAGCTTCAATTTGTCCCCCTTTCTTTTTTTCAAGCTGAACACATTTTATGTAATCTAATTTAATGAAATGCATACAGCCATTGCAGGATATGCAGTCAGCTTTTTCCTTTCCTTTCATCCATTTTTTTGGCAAATCAGGTTCACGTATAAGGGGTCTTGAAAGAGATACAAGATCAGCATCTTTTTTCTGAAGTATATCCTCTGCTACAGTCTTAGAACGTATTCCTCCAACAAGAATTATTGGAATTTTGAGAGCCTTTTTAAACTCTCTTGAAAACTCTCTGAAGTAAGCTTCCTTTTCAGGTGAGTCTATCCCGGTCCTTACAGGTCTTTCCTCAGGCTTTGATTCAACAATTCCTCCGCTCAGCTCAATTGCATCAATTCCAAGATTTTCAAGTCTTTTGGCTATTCGGAGGCTTTCCTCTAAGGTAAGTCCACCAGAGACGAAATCACATGCATTAAGCTTTATCATAACTGGCCAGTCGTATCCAACATTATCTCTTACACTTTGATAGACTTCTTCAAGAAAATGAAATCTTCTCTCTTCATCTCCTCCCCAGTAATCATTTCTTCTGTTTGTATGAGGAGAAAGAAACTGGTTTACAAGATATCCATGAGCACCATGAATCTGGACTGCATCAAATCCTGCTTGTCTTGCTCTTCTGGCAGCTCTGCCAAAGGATTCAATCAACTCCCATATTTCTTCCTGTGTAAGTTCTCTCGGCATCACTTTATAAACAGGTTCATAAACAGTTGATGGAGCAACAGGCTCTGCTCCACCCAAAAAAAGGGGAGTACACTGTCTTCCACCATGGCTTAGCTGTATTACAATTCTACCTCCAGTTTCATGAACAGCCTCTGTGAGTTTTTTTAATCCATCAATATAAAAGTCATTGTGAATGCAGAGCATATTCGGTGCACTTCTGCCTGATACATGAACAAGAGCATTTCCCGTAATTAAAAGACCAGCACCACCTCTGGCAAGCCTCACATAGAGATTTATCAGTCTTTCTGTAACAAAGCCATCTTCATCAGCCATTTTTTCATATGTTGCTGAACGAACAATTCTGTTTGTCATTTTTATTGTTTTTATTTCAAAAGGTGTAAAAAGTTTCATCGCGATGTCATCCTAACTGCAAGTTTTATAGCTTCAAGCAGGCTTGTTGGCTCTGCTTTTCCCTGCCACGCAATATCATACCCGCTTCCATGATCAGGTGATGTTCTTATAAATGGAAGTCCAACTGTGAAGTTTACGCCTTTGTCAAATGCCAATAGTTTAAATGGTGCAAGTGCCTGATCATGATACATTCCAACAACCATATCAAACTCACCCTTACTGGCACGAAAGAATAAAGAATCAGCAGGATAAGGTCCTGAGACATTTATTCCGAAAGCTCTTGCCTCCTTTATTGCAGGTATAATTTCTTCAATTTCTTCTCTTCCCATAAGTCCTTCTTCTCCTGCATGAGGATTGAGTCCGCATATAGCGATTTTTGGATTTTCAATCTGAAGCATATCACATGCTTTTTGGGCAAAAAATATTGTTTTTATAACCTTTTCTTTTTTTATAAGATGTGGAACCTCTTTGAGAGGCACATGAATTGTTGCAAGAATTACTTTAAGTGGTTCACTGTAGAATGCCATTGCGTAATCTTCAGTATCTGTAAGTGCTGCAAGCATATCTGTGTGTCCGAGCCATGGAAGTCCTGCCATTCTCAAGGAAAGCTTTGTAATTGGGGCTGTAACAATGGCTTCTATTATCCCAAGTCTGTAAAGTTCAATAGCTTTTCTTATGTATGAAAAAGACGCCCTTCCAGATTCTTCAGAAGGCTTTCCTATAAGGAGATGCTCTGGATTTTTAATTTCATTAAGATTAAGAATCTCTATATTGTCAGGATCAAAATCCATTCCGATTGTTTTAATAACCTTTTTTATTACTTCCCTGTCTCCGATAACAAGAGGATTACAGATTTTATAAATATCTTCCTGAGCAAAGGCTTTGACAATAATTTCTGGACCCACTCCTGCGGGGTCTCCCATTGTTATACCAATCCTTCTTTTTTTTGCCAATTTTTTTCTCCCTTAATATTTTAAAACTGTGTCATCATGTTCTGGTACAAATTTAAAGAATGCCTCGCTTAATCCTTCATTTATTCTTACATTATAAAAATCAATCTTTATTCTGTTGCCTGCACCATCTATTACTTTAATGGATTTAACTGGAAAATCTGAGTTCTGAACCACAACTTCAACAGTTTTAATATTTCCCATTTTGCTTTTTGGTATTAAAATTAAAGTATCTGAAGATTTTAAGTTTACTTCAAAATCTTTTGCCAGATCAGCCATTCTTGATAGCAGTGCAACAGGAAGCTGTCCATAGGTTTCAGCTTTGAACTCACTCTGTATTGCCTGTTTTTTTGTTTTATCGTATACTGTAAGGGTTTGTTTATCAAGATAAATTACCTGATTAAATTTTCCTGAATACTGCCATCTTATTTTATCCTTTTTTATATAAAATCTGCCCTTGAACTGTTTGGTCTGGTTTAAATCCTTTATATAACTTGTCTGTGTGAAGCTTCCGCTTACGTCATTTATGTTTTTGTAAGCATTTTCAAGTATAGATAGGGCATTTTCCTGAGAATAACACACAGTTAAATAGAGCAATATAATAAATAATGCTTTCAATATAGTTGTCATAAATTTAATTATACCAGTCCATTCTATTTTTTGGCACATACCAGTGAATATAATTATGCCATATTCCGGCAACTCCTAACTGAATTCCCTTTATTCTTTTGTTTATAGCAATAATAGTATCAGGTACATAAAGAAAGGTATAAGGCTGCTCTTCTGTTATTAATTCATGAATTCTCCAGTAAAGTTTTTTTCTCTGTTGTTTGTCAAGGATCTGTCTTGCCTTTTCAATAAGTCTGTCAACTTCAGCGTTGCTAAATCCAACAAAATTGAACTCACCAGGCTTTGTTTTTAATGAATGAAAAATATCATACAGGTCAGGATCACGGGAAAGTGCCCATCCAAGAAGCACTGCTTGAAACTGTCTTTTTGTAACAAGCTCAAGGAAACTCTGCCACTCAAGGACTCTTATTTTAAGCTCAATCCCGATTTTTTTTAACTGTTCCTTAACAATCTGAGCAGTTTTAAGCCTTGCTTCATTGCCTTGATTTACAAGTAATACAAATGAGAATCTGCGTCCGTTTTTTTCTAAGACCCCATCCTTTGATATTTTCCAGCCCAAATCATTAAGAATTTTTTTTGCCCTTTCAGGATTATATTCAAAATCCTTTACTTGAGGATTATATGCCCATGAGGCTGGGGGAAAGGGTCCTGTGCATGGTGTTCCAAGTCCGAGAAGAACTCCTTCTATGATTTCTTTTTTATTTATTGCATGTGCAATTGCCTGCCGAACTCTTTTATCAGAAAATAAAGGGTCTTTTAAATTATATCCAATATATGTATAGCCAAAGGAAGGATACCTGTAAACATTGAAATATTTTTTAAAATATGATTTTTCACCATAATACCTGTACTGTGCTGGATTAAGCCCCATATAATCAACTCCTCCAAATCTAAGCTCAAGAAACATAGTTGATGGATCAGGAATTATCCTCGTTATAAATTTTTCAAAAAACGGTTCTCCTTCAAAGTATTCTCTGTTTTTCTCAAGAATAACTCTCTGCCCTGTTATCCACTCCTTCATTTTATATGGACCTGTTCCAACAGGTGCTCTATTCATGGGAGAGTTGAATAGGTCTTTTCCCTCAAGTAAATGCCTGGGAAGAATTCCCATTCCCCATGACTCAAGGGCAGGAGCAAAGGGTTTTTCATAGATGACCTTTACAGTGTATCTGTCAATTGCCTTAACCTCTTTTACAGGTCCATATGTGCTGCTATAAGGAGTTGGATTTTTCGGGTCAGTTAAAGCATTATATGTAAAAACAACATCTTCTGAGGTGAATTCCACCCCATCATGCCATTTAACCCCTTTTCTCAAATAAAATATTATTTGTTTTCCATCCCTTAATATTTTCCAGTCCTGTGCGAGATCTCCGATCAAGTTTAAATCTTTATCGTATTTTGTGAGTCCATTGAATATTTTTCCGCTTATATCAGCACTTGCAGAGTCAGATGCAAACAGTGGCAGGAGTCTTTTTCCATCAGCAGATGAAGCTCCTGTAAGAGAAAAGGGCTCTTTTATATCAGGAGGCTTCTGGCAGCAGAGGAGAAATAAAGCCAGAAAAATAATAAATTTTTTCAGCATCTATTTTTTCTGTTCTTCTGCTCCCTGAGGCTGTTTGTCTTGCTGTAGTGGTTCACTCTGGACAGGCACAGGAACATCAGAAACTACAGATTTTGTCCTTGTTGTTATATATGTGAGAAATAAAGAAGAAAGCATAAACAGAATTGCAACAACTGTTGCAACCTTGTTAAGAAATGTTGCAGCTCCCCTTGGTCCAAAAAGTGTCTGTGAGGAACCTCCTCCAAAGGCAGGACCGAGTTCTGCTCCTTTTCCTCTGTGAAGAAGAACAACAATTATCATCAAGAAACACAGTATTATGTGAATTGTTATAAGCAAGGTTTTCATAAATTTCTCTCCCTCCTGTTTTTTTCCTCATATTTAATAATTTTTGAAAATTTTAAGGGATCAAGACTTGCTCCTCCAACTAAAACACCATTTACTTCAGGAAGATTCATAATTGAATAAATGTTATCAGGAGTCACGCTTCCACCATAAAGTATTCTGACAGAGTTTGCCTCATCTGAGTATAACTCTGTAAGCTTTTTTCTTATAAATTCATGAGCTTCCCTTATTTGTGCTTCTGAAGCTACGATTCCTGTTCCAATTGCCCATACAGGTTCATATGCTATAACTATTGCTTTCGGATCGTCAATACCTTCAAGACCGAATGTAATTTGGCTTTTTAAAACATCAAAAGTCTTACCAGCCTGTCTTTCATCAAGGGTTTCACCGATACAGACAATTACATTTAAACCAGCACTTAAGCAAGCTTTGATTTTTTTGTTTATTATCTCATCGGTTTCATAAAAGTATTTTCTTCTTTCTGAATGACCTATTATGACATAATCAACTGATAGCTCTTTAAGCATTACCGGAGATATTTCACCTGTAAATGCTCCATGCATTTCATAGAAGGCATTTTGTGCTCCGAGTTTAATATTTGTGTTTTTTAATACCCTGCCAACACTTTCAAGACATACAAATGAAGGAGCAATCCCGACCTCTCTGTTATTGACTTTCTTTACAGAAGGAATAAATTCTTCAAGAAAGCTTAATGCTTCTTTGACGGTTTTATGCATCTTCCAGTTAGCCATAAAAAGATTTTGCTTTTGCATAATTTAAAAGTTTAATTCAATTTTCAATTTTTAGTCAATTTTTTGAGAAAGTATCAGGTTTTATTTGAAACAGACAGATAAAAAGCAATGAATAGGCCCGGGCTTGAGGATAAAGTGCTCATGAAAAATTAAGATATCTTATTAATGAAATGTGTGAAAACTTTGTAGAAATGCATCCGAATAAAGAACACAACTTTTGCTGTAATGCAGGAGGAGGTGTGATTGCTGCAGGACCTCCATGGAAACGTGTAAGGGTTGAAAGTAATAAGATAAAGGCTGAGCAGATAATAGCTACTGGAGCAAAGATAGTAGTTGCACCTTGTCACAACTGTCATGTTGGTATTCATATGGTATAGATGCAAAAGTGAAATTTATGTGGGATTTAATATTACAGACAATGTATCTTCCAGAAGATGTTTAAGTTGTCAGATTTAGTTTAATATATTAAACTAAATTAATGGTGGTATCTGATGAGATACAATTCCCTCACTACACAATTTTAAAGGCTTCTGCAGGTTCGGGTAAAACCCATGCTTTAACAGAAAGATTTGTTTACTTTTTACTTTCAAAAAAAATTCCTTCAAATAACCTGAGAAACATTTTAGCCATAACCTTTTCAAATAATGCAGCCTATGAGATGAAAAATAGAATTCTTGAGTTACTGAAATGTCTCTATTTTAAGGATGAATCTCTGAGGAGCTTCTGTGACAATCTCCATCTTTCTCAGGATGATGCTTCAGAGCTTGCAGGTAAAATCATTGATGAAATTTTAAGTAATTATTCTGATTTCCAGGTTAGAACAATAGATAGCTTTATGAC
>Ga0185342_1000265_pt1 | contig 29217 bp, 34 predicted proteins | sample ConPoolayeEmetaG_FD_128045 | JGI IMG/M metagenome (GOLD analysis project Ga0185342, IMG submission 128045) | Hot spring microbial mat communities from California, USA to study Microbial Dark Matter (Phase II) - Cone Pool mat layer E metaG... ... | reverse complement strand
GAGCTTGGATACCGTGGAGAAAAAATAAATGAACTTTTAAGGAAAATGATTTAAATAGATTGCATTCCAAATTTCTCCTATTTGGAATAAATAAACATTTTCAAAATATAAATCCCACTTTCCGCACCCTTTACGAATGTTTTGAGGTTTTTCGTTTTTTTCCAATTACTGCTTGTTTCTCCTTGCTTGGATTCAAAAACTTGAAAAATTTGTCCCGGGGAGGCGTTTCCCGTGTTTAATCCCCCCTCCCAGTTTTTAAGCTGTTGTGGTGGCCGGTTGGATACCGCGTTTTCCCTCTTTTTTAAAGCCACTGTGTAGAAAAATGTGGGCAAGGGACGCACAAGCCGGCAACCCCCGAAGTCATCACACAAAATAAGCCACACTCTTTTGATGGTTTTGCTTAAAACACGCGGAGGCTTCTGCCCCCACAGGCTTAAATTTTACAAAAATAGGAAAAAATAAGTAAAAGGTGCGGAAAGTGTGATAAATATTGAAAAAACTGAAAACCCTTTTTTTCTTGCTGCCGCAGTAATCATCCACCGCTTTCGATACATTATTAAATCCCTATGATTACATCGTTTAATAGGAGGCTTGTATTTGACTGACGATAAAAAAAGGAAACGTCGATTCCCCTTCTGGGATATCTTTGAAAACTTTGAACAGTTCCAGGAAATCATAGAGGAAATGATGCGTCAGCTTTTCCAAAACCAGGAAAAATTATTCCAAGATCCTGAAAAGTTCTTCCGAAACCCCCCACCCCTGTTCTATGGTTTTTCCGTAACTCTGGGCCCAGACGGTAAGCCTCAAATCAAGCCAATCGGAAAAAGTGAAGACCTATTCAAACCTGAAGTGCAAATCGAACAAAAAGAAGAAGAACCATTATTTGATGTATTTGACGAGGGGAAGGAAATAATAGTCATAGCCGAAATTCCCGGCATAAAAAAGGATGACATAAAGGTAGATGCTACTAAAAATACAATTTACATATGGGTCAACTCTAACATGAAAAAATATAATAAGGAAATCCAAATGCCCTGTAACATAAATCCCAAAACGGTAGAATCAAGATACAAAAACAGGGTTCTAGAGATAAGAGCCCAAAAAGCCTAAAAGCAAAAGGCACATGAACCTTAATTCTCTAAAGAACCAAAACATGATTCTTTCTATATTTAAAATTTAAATAACGTCTACCTTTTCGAAAAAACTTAGCCAAATATATTTTAATAGCAAAAAATATAAAGACTCTCAGCTTACTCCCACCACAATATACTAATTAATATTTTAGTGTGTGATAACGGTGATGAGAAGAAGGAAAAAATCGCGGAAAATGCGTGGGTCTAGAACTCATGGCTTCGGACAAGTAGGCCAACATAGGAGCAAAGGTCAGAGAGGCGGCAGAGGACAAACGGGAAAACATAAACATCTATGGATCCAAACCATAAAATACGAACCAGACTATTTTGGAAAACACGGATTCACCCGCTACGAAAGGATAGTTAAAAAACCCGAAACAATTAATGTGGGCACGATAGACCAGTTTGTTGAAAAATTTTCCTCAGGAAAACAAGAAAACATGCTAGTTATAGACCTTCATAATCTTGGATATGACAAAGTCCTCGGATCAGGCAAAGTAACAAGACCCCTTCTGGTCAAGGCAGAAAGCTTCACTGAAAAGGCCAAAGAAAAAATTGAGGCTGCGGGTGGAAAAATAGTCACCTCCAATCAATAAAAAGGGATTTTATTCCAAAATAATATTTTACTGTTCTCAGTATTTTAACAAGGTGAATTTCAAATTTTATGAAAAAGAAACACCTTATAGTAACAACTTAGTCTATAACTCTGAATCAACAGCAAAAAATATAAAGAAAACTATATCCACTTTACTCCACAAAGCCAAATGATGCATCAAACCAAAAAAGCCGAGGCTGAAATGAAAAATGCCGGGACTGTTTCTAAGTGCCTTTAAGCCTCTAATAAAGTTCTTTCCAGAGATAAGAGCCCCTGAACGTCAAGTATCCTTTAGAGAAAAGCTCCTCTGGACTGGAGTAATACTCATAATTTTTCTCGTAATGGCTAACACCCCTCTATACGGTATTCAAACGGGGCAAGGGTATGACTACCTCTATTTTATGCGTGTAATTCTTGCCTCTTCTCGTGGCACTCTAATGGAGCTTGGTATTGGGCCAATAGTGACAGCGGGATTAATAATGCAGCTGCTTGTCGGCTCCAGGCTGATTCAGATGGAATATGGCAATCCTGAGGACCGTGCTCTTTTTACTGGGACACAGAAGATATTAGCTTTTCTAGTTACAGTGGTGCAGGCTGCAATTTACATACTATCCGGCGCTTACGGACAACTCTCTGGTGATAAAATGCTCCTAGTTTTTGTTCAGCTCACAGTTGCGGGAACTCTTCTTATATTAATGGATGAAACAATTCAGAAGGGCTGGGGCCTCGGGAGTGGAGTGAGTTTATTTATTGCCGCAAATGTTGCAGGTCAAATATTTTGGGGCTGTTTTAACACTACTACGAGCCCCTATGACTTTCTTGCTAGCGGTATAATTCTGGCGACCATTCAGACCCTTGCATTTCCTTACAGTTATACTTATAGTGTATTCCAACAAACAATCAGCCATTTTAGAACTATCTATCCTCCCCAAAATATCTATGATTATACATACTTTATAAATGGACTTCCTACTGCTATTGAGTGGGCTAGGATGGCCTTTATTTTCGATCTTATGTATCCCCATGCAGATATTTGGCACCTCTTTAACCGAGGTTACGGCCAACCAGACCTAATTGGTTTAATTGCTAGCATCATAACCTTTTTGGTTGTAGTTTATATCGAGTCTGTGAGAGTTGAAATTCCCCTCCAATATGCTCGTTACCGTGGTTTTCGAGGGCGTTACCCTATAAAATTCTTCTATACTTCAAATATACCCGTCATCTTGGTTTGGGCCCTCTATGCAAACGCTCTAATTATAGCTCAAGTTTTGTGGACCAGTTATGGTTTCCAACCCTTCTACAATTATTTAGCATTACTAGGTGAACCCAATTTGTTGGCACAGTACTACTGGGTGGCTCAGTATAATGTTGGTTGGAACTTCAATCCCATAGTGAACCTTCTTGGTCAATTTATTCCTTCTTGGGGAACTCAGGGCCAATTCATACCCCATGGAGGTCTTGTATACTATCTTACGACACCACATGGTCTGTCCTCTGTTTTTGCCGACCCCGTGAGAGCGGGAGTCTATCTTCTGTTATTCGCTGGTTTCTGTGGGCTCTTTGCATACATATGGATTGACGTGTCTGGATTAAGTCCTAAGGATATCGCAAATCAACTCATTCAAGCAGGGATGATGGTGCCTGGTTTCAGAAGATCACCTGTAATTATTGAAAAAATACTGGATAGATACATTCCAGTGGTCACAATTCTCGGAGGTTTAGGTGTTGGCGTTTTGGCTGCCTTGGCTGATTTCGCAGGGGCTCTGGGCTCAGGGGTAGGAATGCTGTTAACGGTGGGTATTATCTATCAGTATTATCAAATCATTGCTCAGGAGCAGCTTGCCACTATTAACCCCGCTTTGAGGGGATTGCTCGGTATAAAGTAGGAGGCTTTTGACTTGGCTGACAGACAAGGTAAAGTATTCGTTTTGACCGGTTTGCCGGGTAGTGGTAAAACCACAGTTCTGAATGCTGCGCTTGAAACGCTAAAGTCTTTAGGTTTTGGTGAAGTTGTACTTGTAAATTATGGAACAGTTATGTTTGAAGAAGCTAAATCCAGTGGCTTGGTAGAGAATAGAGATCAAATGAGAAGTTTGCCCACTGAAATCCAGCGTAAGATACAGCGTTCAGCAGCTGAAAAAATTGCTAATATGGCTAGAGACAAGATTGTAATTGTGGACACCCATATGCTAATCAGGACACCTGAAGGCTTCTTGCCCGGTCTTCCTATGTGGGTTGTTGAGGCTCTCTGCCCTAATATGATAATATTAGTGGAGGCTTTTCCCGAAGAGATAGCTGGTAGACGGAGTAAGGATACTACTAGAAACCGTGATGTTGAATCTGTCGAGGATATAAATCTACACCAGCAAATGTGTAGGTCAGCTGCCTTGGCCTGTGCTGAGATAGCGGGCTCAACCGTGAAGATAATTATGAACCACGATGGAAAGGCAGAAGAGGCTGCGGCTGAGACCGTTAAGTTATTTAAGTCGCTGAAGAGATAAAGTATTTATTAATATGAGAAGGTGTTAAAATGAGTTTTAGTGTTCCTCCGGGGTCAATGTGGGTCGTCTTGGGTGCTTCTCTCTTGCTCAGCATCACAGCAAGCGCTGTCAACAGGTTAGTTTTACCAGTGGCTAAAATTCGTAGATACAGTAGGGAGATAAGGAAATGGCGCGAAGCAATGGCTAATGCGAAAAAGGAGAATAACCAAAAATTAATATTGAAACTAGAGAGGAAACGAAAATTCATTGAGAGAATTCAGAGAGAACAAGCGTCCACGAGGATGAAACCAACCCTTATTTACATGATACCCTTTATGGCTCTGTTCTACTACCTATATGGCTTATATGGTTTTCCCGGATTCGAGCGTATGATCCCCTCCATTGTTGCAGTGCTTCCAATTAACTTAGCTCGACTCCCTGGTGTCCCTGAGGGGATGTTTGGGGGGCTTGTTGGGCCGCAGTATTTAGACATTAACTGGTTAATTTGGCAGATGGGGGGGTTGGGCTATTTTCCGGGAGTTTACCTTTTTGCGATGCCCTCAGAGTGGTACACATTTTTCCACACCGTAATGGGTTTAAACGTACCAATTGCTGCTGATGCTTGGTGTCTAATTCCCGGTTTTGGAATTTTCTTCATTTGGTGGTACTTTATTACTAACTTTGCTTTTGCTGGGATTTTTCAGCGGTTGTTTGGAGTAAATTTTGAAACTTAGGATGGTGATGGATGAGTTGCCTAGTCCAAAATATAGATCCAGATCTATGCTGAGAAAAAAAGTTAGAACTTCAGGTGGGAAACTCGTAACCCAGTATCGCAGGAAGAAGGCTAATAAACCCGTTTGTGCTTCCTGTGGTGCGCTTCTTTCGGGATGTTGGAGTGAAAGTGTTTCACATTTAAAGTCAAAGACTCAGAGGCGACCAGACAGGCCTTATGGTGGTTACCTCTGCTCTAAATGTTTAAAATCGTTTTATAAGATTAGTGTTAGGGGCAGCGAGTAGTGGGTATTGTTATAACAATTAGCGGGGAGCATGGTGTGGGTAAATCTGCCTGTGCCAAGCTCTTAGCTGAAATTTTTAATTTGAGGTACATTTCTTCGGGGGAAATTTTCCGCCGTTTAGCCAAAGAGAAAGGTATGAGCCTAGAAGAATTTAGCTCCTATGTCGAGGATAACCCCGAGATAGATCGTCAGATTGATGAAGAAACTATTAAGGTGGCAAAAAAAGGAAACGTAATTATTGATGCTCGTTTGAGCGCCTGGATGGCACAAGAGTATGCTGACATAAAGATATTGCTGACCGCCCCACTCGAAGTAAGGGTCAGAAGATTAGCCAAAAGGGATAATAAGTCTTATGAGGAGGCTTTAGAAGAAACTCTTGCTAGGGAGAAGAGTGAAAAGGAGAGATTTAAAAAAATTTATAACATTAACATTGATGACCACTCAATTTTTGATGTGATAATTAACACCGAATTGTGGTCGCTTGATTCTATAGTAAAGATTTTAAAGACAGTGGTGGAAGAATATATTGCCTCGTCCTCCTAAGAGGTTGAACCTACTAGGGTGACCTGGAAGGAAGACTCGAGAGCGACTGGAGGTTTAGAAAAATGGTTGCAATTGAACCGGGAAGAATTTGCGTTAAATTAATGGGAAGAGAAGCTGGCAAAAAATGCGTAATAGTAGAGGTCATCGACAAAAACTATGTTCTCATTACAGGGCCCCCCTCGCTAAACAAGGTTAGAAGACGCAGAGCGAATATAAAACACTTGGAGGTTACAGAGAACAAAATTGACATCAAACGTGGGGCTGAAGACAGCGAAATCATTAGTGCGCTAGAAAAAGCAGGGTTGTTGGATTTAATGAAGCAAGAAGTAAAAGTTAATCTCTAAGATATGCGGTAAAGTCAATCCAATATCTTTATTTTTATTTTAAAAACTTAGTGGGGATGGATAATGGTCGAGCGTTTTTTACCCAGCGACAAGAAAAGAGAGATGCTCCAGAAGGCTAACGTGGTCACTAATCCGGAGTATGGAACTCCACCCAACGAACGTCAAATAGAAGATTATATAAAAAACGGGATAGTCAATATTGACAAGCCTCCGGGTCCCACTTCACATGAAGTGGTTAGCTGGGTCAAAAAAATCTTGAATGTTAAGAAGGCAGGCCACGCTGGGACACTAGAGCTTCCTTCAGAAGCATAGGAGGCAGTGAAATCCCAAAGTCACAGGTGTGCTTCCTGTGGCTTTAGAATCTGCAACTAAAGTAGTTCAAGCTCTCCTTCCGGCTGGGAAAGAGTATGTTTGTGTAATTCGGCTGCACGGGGATGTGTCTGAAAGTAGATTGAGAGAAGTTGTAAACGAGTTTGCGGGACAAATTTATCAGCGTCCACCGCTCCGCTCCTCGGTTAAAAGGAGGGTGAGGATTAGGGAAATATACTATATTGAACTAAACGAAGTAGAGGGTAGAAATGGGCTCCTGCGTGTTGGTTGTGAGGCCGGCACCTACATAAGGAAGCTCTGCCACGACATCGGCGAGGTTTTAGGTTGTGGCGCCCATATGAGAGAACTCAGACGCACCCGAACAGGGCCTTTCAAAGAAGATACTATAACAAACCTATACGACCTCGTTGATGCTTACCATTTCTGGAAGGAAGATGGAGACGAATCATTCCTAAGAAAAATTATACAACCAATGGAAAATGCACTGGAGCATATACCTAAAATTTTTATACGAGACTCTGCCGTAGATTCTCTTTGTCACGGTGCAAATCTAACCGCTCCTGGAATAGTTAAACTAGAGAGCGAAATAAAAGCTGGTGATCTAGTTTCAATCTTCACGCTTAAAAATGAAGCTGTAGCATTGGGAATAGCAAAAATGAGCAGTCAAGAAATGTACACCTCAAACCACGGGGTTGCAGTGGAAATAAACCGTGTCTTAATGGAGCCGGGAACCTACCCTCCTATGTGGAAAAAACACGACAGAAGCGAGGAAGCTGAGGAATAAGCATCCAAAATCCAGTTATTCCTACCTAGTTTTAACAAGTCAAAATATGTTCCGGCCACTGAAAAGGGTAGTTATTGGCGCCGGGGGCGAGACACTCGGGTAAATAATAAATATTTTCCTTTCGAACTCGCGCGATCCTTTCGGACCACAGGCTTACTAGGATATTCTCCAGGCTTGTGCTAACTACACTAGTAAGTATCTGCACCGTTTTTGTACGCCTATAACGTGATCCACTTGGTTACCCCGGCATCTTCATTTTAACATTTTTCTCAATTTTTGTGAATTTTAGCTACCTTTTAGTTTAGAGTTCTTAGAATATTTATTTGTTTTCTGTGAAAATGGGCGATATATTTATTTTTTTATTGGTTTTACTGTTTTTTGCTGTTAAATGCTGTACGTAAAGTTTATTTGGTGTTTTGTTGTTTTTGATTCCCTAATAAGGAGTGTTTACAATTGTCGTCGGAAGAGTACCGTTATCTTGTTCGAGTTGCTGGTACAGATTTGGACGGTTCAAAAAAGCTAGCCTACGCTTTGACTGGAATTAAAGGAGTGGGTATCAGGTTAGCGGAGTCCATAATACGGGTTGTTGGGCTTGATCCTAACATTAGAATGGGGTTTATTTCGGATCAAGATGTTAGAAAAATTGAGGAGGTTTTAGCTAACCCCGTAAAATATGGCATTCCCAAATGGATGGTTAATCGACAAAAGGACATAAGTTCAGGTGAATATTTACATCTCACTGGTTCAGATCTCACTTTAGCCATTAAAACCGACATTGATGATATGAGAAAAATGAAGAGTTACAGGGGCATACGTCACGCCTTAGGACTCAAGGTAAGAGGACAGCACACCAAAACTACGGGACGTAAAGGTCAAACCGTGGGTGTAAGGAGAAAGAAAAAGTAGACTTGAGGTGATTGAAACGGGTGATCCCAAAAGACATAGAAAGAAGTACAAGACTCCAAGGCATCCTTTCCAGAAGGATAGAATCCACAGTGAACTAATTCTCATAGGTAAGTATGGTTTAAGAAATAAGAGAGAGATATGGCGAGCAAGCACTATGCTTAGCAACTTTAGGGATCAAGCTAGACGCTGCCTCGCTCTTCCCGACGAGGAACAAGAAAAATCAAGAAAATTATTGGTGGGAAGACTTAACCGTTTAGGGATACTAAATCATGAAGCTTCCTTGGATGACGTTCTCAAACTTAACATTGAGGACATATTAGGTAGGCGGTTACAGACTATAGTTAATAAGTTGGGGTTGTCCAAATCCATTTATCATGCAAGGCAACTTATAACACATGGACACATAGCAATAGATAATAGACGCGTAACTTCGCCGGGATACTTAGTAACTAGAGAGGAAGAGACTTTGGTGTCCTTCGCTCCTTCTTCACCGCTAAGCGACCCCAACCATCCTGAACGCGTCAAAACTAAAGTTGAAGGATAATATATTTGAATTGAGGGGAATGAAAAATGAGTGAAAAATCCAAAAAACCTCATTGGGGTATTGCTCGCATATACTCCTCTTATAATGATACCATAGTTCACATAACGGACATTTCCGGTGCTGAAACAATTGCGCGTTACTCAGGAGGTATGATTGTAAAAGCTGATCGGGACGAGTCCTCCCCCTACGCTGCTATGCAAGCAGCTTACAGAGCAGCGCAAGCAGCTATGGATAAGGGTATCACAGCAATACACATTTATGTCAGAGCACCAGGTGGACATGGTCCCAAAACACCGGGGCCGGGAGCTCAAGCAGCAATACGTGCCTTGGCTAGGGCTGGATTGAGAATTGGGCGAATCGAAGAGGTAACTCCGTATCCACATGACGGCACACGTAGACCAGGAGGTCGACGTGGTCGGAGGGTCTAAAAATTAGTTATTTATTTCAGCTCGAGATCTTAAGTGTAGACCAAGTACCTTTATATTATAATTTCATATGTTGTTTACTCATGCTTGCTAAGGTTGAGCATCATTTTTATTCAACTTTGACGTAGCTCGTTGGTGTGATTATGAATATACGAATATTATCTAAGGACACGAATAATCTAAGGTTCCTGCTTGAAAATGTTGATGTAGCGTTTGCCAATGCCTTAAGGCGTATTATCTTAGCCGAAGTGCCAACTATGGCTATCGAAGAAGTCATTATTATTGAGAATACGTCTCCTCTATTTGATGAAATTCTTGCACACCGTTTGGGTCTCATTCCTCTTAAGACCGATTTAGAGAATTATGTTTTACCGGAAGAATGCAGTTGTCAGGGAGCTGGTTGCACACAGTGTCAGCTAACTTTCACGCTTGAGAGGGAGGCGGAAGAAGAGGGTGTGACGGTTTATTCTGGAGACTTGAAATCTCAAGATCCCTCAGTGGTTCCCGTTAGTGATAAAATCCCAATTGTTCGTTTGGCTCGGGGGCAACGTATAGTGCTGGAAGCTTACGCTTCTCTCGGTCAAGGTAAAGACCATGCAAAATACCAACCGGTTTCTACATGTGCTTACAAGTACAAGCCCATTGTACAACTTGAGGGAGATAAATGTGAAGCTTGTGGTGAATGCGTAACAATTTGCCCAAAGGGTGTTTTGGATCTGAAAAATAAATCAATAGTGATTAAGGATGTTTTAAATTGTTCTCTGTGTAAGTCATGCGAAGAAAAATGTGAATTTGACGCCATTCACGTTGATGCGGATGACTCCTCCTTCATATTTAGTATCGAATCTACTGGTGCTCTCCCTCCAGAAAAAATTGTAGAAACTGCTGTAGAGATATTTGAGAAAAAGGTTAAACAACTTCAATCACTGCTCGCCTAAAAAGCCCATATTTGCTTTGAAAGATACAATAAAAAGCGGAGGCCTAAAGTTGCCTAAAACAACAGGACCCACAAATCCCGAAATTTGGAAATTAATAGTTGAACTCGAGAAAAAATCAAAATCAGAGAAAAGTAAGATATGGAAAAGAGTCTCAGAAGAGTTAAGAAAACCTAGAAGGAACAGAACCTCTGTAAACTTGTCCCAAATTAATAGACACACCGTCAATGATGATACAGTTCTAGTGCCTGGAAAGGTTTTAGGTTCAGGAGAGCTAGAACATAAGGTTTGCATAGCAGCATTATCCTTCTCTGAAGAGGCTGTCAACAAAACTAAAAAATCCGGAGGGGAATGCATAACCATTCAAGAGCTCATTAAAAGAAACCCTTCCGGTACTAAGGTGAAAATAATCAAATAGATGAGTGAGCGAAATGTCAGAAGAGGGAAAAGAGGCCAAATTGGAAGAAACGATAAAGAAACCAAAGGAAAAGAAGAACAGAGACTATTTGCCAATCGAAAATTTAGCGGTAATTGATGCTACTAACCTAATTCTTGGAAGGTTAGCGAGTGTGGTTGCCAATCGCCTGCTGAGAGGCGAAAAAATAGCGATTATTAATGCTGAGAAAGCGGTAATTACTGGCAAGAGAAGCGCAGTCATATCTAAATATAAATCGAGATTAGAAATCAGAACACATACCGCTCCTTGGAAGGGGCCTTTTCATTATCGTAGACCCGATAGGATAGTTAAACGTACCATTCGGGGCATGCTCCCTTGGAAGAAACCTAAAGGAAAAGCAGCCTATAAGCGTCTGAGAGTTTACATAGGAACTCCTGAATTTTACAGCCAAGTTTCCGCTCAAACAATTACTGATGCACATGTCAAAAAAACGGACTCTAGCTACATCACAGTAGAAACACTTTCCAGAGAAATAGGATGGGTACCTCCATCTGACAGAATCTAATCTTGGAGGAATAATATTGAGTAAAAAAGTAGTAATATTAACAAGTGGAAAAAGAAAAAATGCAATAGCTAGGGCGGTCTTAAAACCTGGTACGGGAAAAATTAGAGTTAATAACATCCCCATTAATCTAATGCAACCGCTTCTAGCTAGCCAAAAGGTACTGGAACCCTTACTCCTTGTAGGCCCTGATTTATATAATAAAGTTGACATAGATGTTACTGTGAAGGGTGGAGGAGTGATTAGCCAAGCGGAAGCAGCTAGAACCTCCATCTCGAAGGCCTTAACTCAATATTTCGATGACCCTCAAATAAGACAAAAACTTTTAGAGTATGATAGAAAAATTCTAGTTTCAGACCCAAGACGGAAGGAACCTAAGAAACCTGGAGGAAGGGGCGCCCGAGCAAAAGAACAGAAAAGTTATAGGTAACCAGTCCACCCTGGGATGAGGAAATTATGGAGGTCTCATATTTATTCGCTTATCAACCAAATAATGTTAATGTGGTAAGCTATATATAATCTTGTGTACTTGGGAAAGTCAGTATTCCTAAATTTTTAATGGTGATTGGATTTATGATAATACCCATAAGATGCTTTACATGTGGAAAAGTGGTAGGAGACAAATGGGAAGAGTTTCTTAGGAGAGTAAGACAAGGAGAGCCGCCCGATGCCGTTTTAACTAGTATGGGACTTACAAGGTATTGTTGTAGACGTATGTTACTAAGTCATGTTAATCTGATTGATGATGTAATTCCCTTTAGTCAACATACCTAATCCACAAAATTTTTAGGTTTAAAATTTATTTGACTAGACATCAAAATCAAATCACGATTTAGAGCGTGTTAAGTAATGTCTGAGCCGGAACTGCTAATCCCATTGGATAAGTATCTAGCTGCGGGTGTCCATATTGGAACTCAGGTCAAAACGAAGAGCATGGAGCCCTTCATCTACCGAGTAAGGTCTGATGGACTTTATGTTCTCGACATCCGAAAAACAGATGAGAGAATAAGAATTGGCGGTCGCTTTTTAGCGAGATTTGAACCTGCCCGAATAGCCGTCGTGTCAGCTAGACAGTATGGTCAAAGACCAGTACGCAAGTTTAGCAGCATAATTCATGCTAATACAATTGCGGGAAGATTCATTCCGGGAACATTCACTAATCCGTCTTTCGACAGATATATTGAGCCAGATGTTATAATGCTTACTGATCCTAGGGCTGATTCACAGGCATTGAGTGAGGCAGCCAAAGCTAGAATTCCAGTTGTTGCTTTATGCGATACCGATAATTCTACTGAGAATATTGATTTGGTTATTCCAAGCAATAACAAGGGGCGTAGAGCTCTCTCTCTAATATACTGGCTATTAGCCCGGCAAGTTCTCAGGGAGAGAGGAGAAATTCCACCCGACGGGCAGCTACCCGTTTCTGTAGAAGAATTTGAAGCCAAAGTTAGGAGACAGTGATGAGTGCTGATTATTATTTTAAATTTTAATTGAATAGTAACAATTTTTAGAAGGCTTGCGACGTCTAATTATGGGTGTGTTAAACATGGTGACCGCCTCTGCACCCGGAAAGGTTATTTTTTTTCGGTGAACATGCTGTTGTCTACGGTGAGCCCGCTTTAGTGGCTTCTATAGATAAACGTGTTTATGTATCTGTTAATTTGAGTGACGAGAAAATATCTCGAGTTTACTCAAAGGAATATGATCAGGCGGCAAAGTTTAAAATTGATAAAAGTCACCCTCCTCCCCATTTACCCCAAATTTTCAAACCAGTATGGACCGTTTGCAAGGAGATTTCTTCTCTAACTAGCTTACATAAAGGCTTCGATATTTCAATAAAATCAGAGATACCTCCAGGCGCTGGGTTGGGTTCTTCTGCGGCGGTTTCTGTAGCTACTGCCGCGGCTATGAATGCTTGTCTGGACCTAGATCTGTCAAACTCTGAAATTTCAAGTATAGCCTTTGGAGCTGAAAAAACCGTCCATGGAACCCCTTCTGGGATCGACAACACAATTGCAACCTATGGTGGCGCAATACTTTACGAGAAGGGAAATATGAAGCAGGTTAAAATAAAAGCCGAAATTCCCCTTGTGATTGGGGACTCAGGTATAAAAAGGAGCACTGCAGAATGGGTTGGAAGGGTGAGATTAAGAAAGCAAAGGCAAGAAAAAATAATGAAGCCAATTATTAAATCGATCGGGCTCATTGTTATGGAAGGCCTAAAACTTTTAGACAAGAATGATTTTCGCGCACTTGGAGAATTAATGGACATAAACCAGGGATTGCTAGAAGCAATTGGAGTATCCACTTTTGAGCTTAACAAACTAATAAATGCCGCTAGAGAGAATGGAGCGTATGGCGCAAAGTTAACAGGCGCGGGCGGAGGAGGCTGTATGATCGCTCTTTCCTCAGAAGATAAACAGAAACAAATAGCGGATGCTATACTAAAAGCGGGAGGTAAACCCATTATTACCAACTTTTCACAGCAGGGAGTAAAAGTAGAATAGAAATATCTGTATAAAATAAGGATAGTTTACTTGCTACAATTATTTTGGAGTCAGAAATATCTTCGTCAATTAGGTGTGCTGAATAGAAAATAATTGTTTCAGGGAGAGGTTTTGATGAGTGTTGTTATACTTAAGTTGGGTGGTAGCGTTATTACAAAAAAAGATAGGGAGATGCAAGCTGATTTTAAAACCATTAGGAGAATTAGTAGAGAAATTGAGAGCGCCTTGAAACAGAGTCCTGATTTGAAAATAGTTCTAGTTCATGGAGGGGGGTCGTTCGGACATAGGATTGCAAATAAGTACAATATTCATCTGGGTTTAAAGTCTAGGAACCAAATATTTGGGTTCACTAAAACCATTCAGGTTATGCGTAAACTAAATTTTATACTTGTAGAGGAGCTACAAAGCCTGGGATTGCCTGCCATACCGCTACAACCCTCCGCAATTTCTATTCAGAGCGGTGGTAAAATATCAGAAATTTATACTAAAACTGTGAAATTTGCTCTGGATATGGGTTGTATACCGGTGCTGTGGGGTGATGCTGTTTTTGATGAAAAACAAGGTCACAGTATATTATCCGGCGACCACATCGTGGCATTTTTGGCACAGAACTTAAATGTTAAACGTGTGGTTTTTGGAACCGATGTGGATGGAGTATTTGATTCTGATCCCAACACAAATAGAAACGCGGTATTAATCCGTTCAATTACTACAGATAACATCGAAAAAACCCTACAAAACATTTCGGGATCCAAAACAACCGATGTTACGGGAGGCATGCATCGTAAAATATTAGAGATCTTGCCCTTAGCTCAAAAAGGAATTCAAATAGAAATTATTAATGCAAAAAGGGATGGTTACATCCTCCAATCTCTACTTGGCAAACAGGATTTAGGAACACTTATATGCAACCGGAGATGAGTTAAATTATCTCATGATTTAAGGCTTGCAAGCAAAGGCTTGAGGTAAACAAAAAGAGAGATTTAAAACAAGATAATGATGAAATAACAAGATTCAAAAATAATAAAATACATTTTAGCAGTAAAACTTCTCCCCATAATCAAAGAATGGTTTAGAAAAGTGTAGGTGTGTAGGAGGCAAGGTGTATGAGTGAAATGGTAATCCTTGTGGATCAGAATGATAACGAGATAGGTACTGGGGAAAAGATGAGAATACACGAAGAAGGGAGATTACACCGCGCTTTTTCCATATTTGTTTTCAACTCCAAGGGGGAAACTCTTCTCCAAAAACGGGCTAAAAGTAAATATCATTCTGGTGGTCTGTGGTCAAATACCTGTTGTAGTCATCCGAGACCCGGCGAAGACACGGAACAAGCTGCTCATAGAAGACTAAAAGAAGAAATGGGCTTTGATTGTGATTTGAAAAAAATATTCGCTTTTATATATAAGGCTAATCTTGATCATAATCTTACGGAATATGAGTTTGATCATGTTTTTGTTGGTAATTATGATGGAAAAGTTGAAGTAAATCCAATGGAGGCAGAAGATTATAAATGGGTGAATGTGAAAACCCTTAAAAAAAATGTGGAAAAACATCCCGAAAAATATACTGTGTGGTTTAAAATTGCATTTAACGAGGTTCTTAAATTCCTATCTGATTAACTATTTCTGAGAAAAATCAACTGAATAAGGGATGCGGTTCAACCTAAGTTTGTGAAAAATGCTCCTGAACCAAAAATTTCATAAGCCAAGTATGTTAACTTGTTTCTCATTAAAAATCAAAAAAAGCGAAGCCCCACCATATGATGAGGGCGCTGCCTGAAGGAGGAATGACTGTTGTCGAAGCCCTTTTATGTGAGATTCCAAGTTCCAGAAGAACTGGTTAAAAAGGCTTTGCAAGCATTGGAGATTGCGCGTGATACCGGTAAGATTAAAAAGGGCACAAATGAGACGACTAAGACCATTGAACGTGGGCAAGCTAAATTAGTTATTCTGGCGGAGGATGTAGATCCTCCCGAAGTAGTAGCACATTTGCCATTGCTATGTGAGGAAAAGAAAATTCCCTATGTATATGTTCACAGCAAAGAACAGATTGGCATTGCCGCAGGTATAGATGTTCCCTCTGCGGCTGCAAGTATAATTGATCCGGGAAACGCGAAGGACTTGATTAATGACATAGCGAAAAAAGTGTCTGAGCTAAAGTGAATACCTTCTTTACCTGCTGCACAGTGAAAAATTGGGTAGAAGAACCTTTCCCCTGAAGATCTAATGTAAAGCAAAGATACTAAGATAAGTTTTTGCAGAGAGTTCTCTAAAGAAAATGGAGCGGTTTAATTTAACATTTTTGAAACGTAGACTCCGTCTGGTTTGTATCCTAGTTTATAATAGTACTCTTTAACGCCTATGCCGGAGAGGACTAGAATCTTTTTGGCATCATATTCCTCCCTAGCAATTTTTTCTGCTAAACTAAGTAACCTTTTGCCGTATCCTCGGTGTTGCCACTCATCATTTGGTTTTTCACGGACGGGCACTAGTGGACCGTAGACGTGTAATTCTCTAATAATCATTGATTCACAATTCTGAATCTCTGGCCTATGGGCTAAAGGTGAGGGGCGGCGGAGTCTTAAAAATCCAACTAAAATATTTCTATCTTTATCTTCGTAGGATATGAAAACTTCTTCGCCTTCAGAAGCGGAGTACCTCTCAGTGTGCAAAACTACCTCGTCCACATCTAAAATATTATTATTTTTTCTTAATATATGGCCCACTTCTCTGCATCTAATGCACTGGCACTTATATCCTCTTCTGGTTAGCTCGTCAGCAACTAGTTCTCTTAGATTACCGCTCTTTACACCTGAGACAATTAATTTTGAGGGGATATCCCTTTGAATACGTTGGATACGGATCCATTTTGGAATTATTCTTTTGACTTCAGCAATGAGCTTGATAACGTCTTCCGTGGGGTAAGGGCTATACTCCCCTTTAAGATATAAATCATAGAGAGGTGTATCTTTAAGCACCAAGCAGGGATATATCTTGAGGCCGTCTGGCTTGAACCTCGGATCATTAAAAACCGTTTTAAACATATCCAAATCTCTCTCATAATTGGTTCCCGGGAGATTTGGCATTAAGTGTGCTGTTACTTTAAGGCCTGCATCTTTAGCTATCCTGAAGGCCTTCACCACCTCTTGTACTGTGTGGCCCCTGTTAACAAGCTTGTAAATATCATCATAAACTGTTTGAACACCTATCTCAACTTGGGTGCCACCCATGTTAAGCATATTATCAACATTTTCTTCTCTACAATAATCGGGTCGGGTCTCGAAGGTTATTCCTATATTTCTTATGCGGGAATGCTCAGCATTTCTTTTTGCTTCCTCCAAAGTTTCAGAGGGGACGCCAGTTATTGCTTCAAGGCATCTACGTACAAAATAGTGTTGATAGTCTTGTGGGAGAGAGAGAAAAGTTCCTCCCATCACTATTAGCTTAATTTTTCCCCTGTCCACTTTGTGGCCTATGGCTTTTAGCTGTTCAAGCCGGGATTTCACTTGTAAGTAGGGGTCAAAGTTATTTTGAATAGCTCTCATGGCTGCAGGCTCTTGTCCCGAGTAGGACTTTGGTGCAATAGTACCACCCGGACAGTAGATGCATTTGCCGGGACAGGGAGCAGGCTTGGACATTACCGCTACTACTGCAATACCTGAAATTGTACGTACCTTCTTTTTTTGAAGTAAAGGTAGTAAAAGTTGTCTTTCCTGTTCCGAGGCGTAACTGAGAATTTCTGAGTTACTGGGAACCTTATTTAGGTGGTACTTTTGGCAAACCCTTTTTTTCAATATGTTTAGCTCTAAGCCTTTTTCCCTATTATTTAGAATTTGCTTAATTATTTCGCTGTAAGCTGCCGTTTTCCATGTTTGAGAGGGTTCTGGTGTCTTCAAGAATTTTTATCACCTTGGCTGATAGTTAGAGTGTTAATTTGACTAAGTTACAAAATTAGTTATAAATACTTTGAATTTTTCTAAGGAAAATGTTTTTAGAATGATACATTCTTATGAGGTAAAGGGTATTATTAATATTGCTATAATCTACTAATAATTTGAAAACTCCAAAAATGGAGGTGGTCGCAATACAACTCGACTATGATAAACTGGGATTCAAGGCCGGGATCGAGATTCACCAGGAGCTTTTAACCAGTCGCAAACTTTTTTGCTTCTGTAAACCTGTTCTGAAGACCGATGAACCACAGTTTCTGGTTAAAAGATTCTTTAGACCTGTTTTGGGCGAGATGGGTAAGTATGACGAAGCAATGCTTGTTGAGTATGAAAAGGGGCGTACAATTGTTTATGAAGGATTTGATGATGTTAATTGTACTTACGAGATAGATGAAACTTGTATGTAGGACGCATACAAGCATTAAACTCCTCCTTTTAGCATATCTCAGGAAGCAATAGATATAGGTATAGAAATTGCCCTATTGTTTAATGCAAAGATTATAGACGAGTTACATGTCCTTCGCAAAAATTATCTTGACGGGTCAGTTCCTTGTGGATTTCAGCGTACATTAATTATTGGAACAGAGGGCTACATTCCAATTAATGGTAGGAAGGTTGGAGTAGCTACTATTTGTATAGAGGAGGATGCGGCTAGGAAAATCCGTGAGGAGCAAAGCACTGTTTATTACAGGGTTGATAGATTAGGTATACCTCTGGTTGAAGTTGTTACGGCGCCTGAAATTAAAAATCCAGAAGAGCTTCTCAAAGTAGCTTACAGGATAGGAATGCTTCTCAGGGCGACAGGGAAGGTTAAGAGGGGGCTCGGAACCATTAGGCAGGATTTAAATGTGAGTATAGAGGGCGGAGAGCGTGTGGAAATTAAAGGAGTACAAAAATTGGATTGGATACCTAAACTGGCTGAGAATGAAGTACTGAGACAACTTGCACTAATTGATATTAAGAATCAGTTGTTGAATCGTGGTGTGAAGGAAACGGACTTCTCTAAAGATTTTAAAGATGTTTCCCAGATTTTCGCCTCCACCAAATGTAAGATTATCAAAAATAGGAAGGCTAATGAAACCGTATTAGCGGTAAAACTTCCAAAATTCGCGGGACTTTTATCTAAAGAGATTCAGCCAGGGAAGAGTTTTGGAAAAGAAATAGCAGAGAAAGTTATGATAATCACTGGTTTAAAAGGCATCATTCACTCTGATGAAAACCTCAGCAAATATAACATCAGTGCGGAGGAGAACTCCCAGATACGTGATCTTCTTGCACTGGGGGAAATGGATGCTTACGCAATCGTTATAGGTGATGCGGACACGGCGGAAAAGGCCTTGGAGAATGTTGTTGATAGGGCTAAGGGCGCCCTGAAGGGCGTGATGAGGGAAACTAGGAGAGCGTTAGAAAATGGTAACAGTGAATTTTTAAGAGAGTTACATGGCGGGGCGCGTTTATATCCCGATACAGATACCCCCCCATTGGTCATAGAAAAGGAAAGGGTTGCAGCAATTAGTAAGAGGTTACCTGAATATCCTTGGGTGGCTCAGAAACGCCTTGCTGAAAAGTACAAGATAAAAGAAGAGTTCGTAGAAGAATTAATGGCGTCAGGGAAAATGGAATTGTTTATGGATATCGTCGAGAAATACAAAATAGATCCAACAATTGTTGTTGTAACCTTGCTTCAAACCATGAAATCTCTGGAGAGGGAGGGCTTCCGAACAGACAATATCTCCGAAGAAAAAATTAAAGATGTTTTCAAATTTCTATCAGAAGGAAAAATAGCAAAAGAAGCAGTGGAAAACATTCTACAAGAACTAGCGAAATCCCCCTCAATTAGTGTCAGTGACGCCCTTAAAGAATTAGGGTTGGAAACCATTACAGTTGAGAAACTTGAAAAAATAATCGACGAGATGCTCTATGAAAGCAGGGACTTTATAGAAAAAAGTGGGGATAGGGCGTTTAGTCCCATGATGGGCAAAGTGATGGAAAAGGTAAGAGGCAAAATTGACGGAAAAGTAGTGGCTGAAGTTCTCCGTAAAAAAATAGTAAAAATATTGGAGGGAAAACAATGACGGTAAAGGAGGAGCTGCAAGGATACTGGGGATTTGTTAGGAAAAAACTTGAGACCGCTAAAGTTAGAATTTGGAGCGAAATCGAAGTAATTACCCCCGAAGCAACATACCGAGGGATACTACTCCCAAGAAGTGATATGGGTGATGATAAGCACCTAGTCCTCAAACTAGATACTGGATACAATATAGGTGTGAGAGTCACAGAAGACACAAAAATTAAAGAATTAGGCTACAAGCCAGGACTTTACGCCATTCCCGAAATACAAGTTGAGTTTGATCCCAAGAAACCCAAAGTCTCTCTGATTGGCACTGGCGGAACTGTGGCGAGCAGACTCGATTACAGAACCGGAGCTGTTATTCCCGCTTTTACTCCACAAGAGCTTTTTAGTGCGGTTCCCGAACTTGCAGAAATCTGCAATCTGAAAACAAAACTCTTATTCGAAATATTTTCAGAAGATATGACACCGAACAACTGGATAAAAATCGCGGAAACTGTTGCTGAAGAGATAAACTCAGGTGCGGACGGAGTCATCATTCCCCACGGTACTGATACTATGCATTTCACCTCTTCAGCCCTGTCATTTATGTTAAATGATTTGCCAGTTCCAGTAGTTCTAGTTGGCAGCCAGAGGAGCAGTGACCGGCCCTCAAGTGATGCGGCGATAAATTTAATCTCTGCGGCCAGAGTGGCTGCGTTTAGCGATATAGCTGAGGTAGTTGTATGTATGCATGGAAGTAGCAGCGACGACTATAACTTGATTCATAGAGGCACCAGAGTTAGAAAGATGCACACCAGCAGACGGGATGCTTTTCGTACAATTGCAGATATTCCCATAGGTTTGGTGAAGGATAATGAAATAAAAATAATTAGAAATGATTACAGGAAAAGAGTTAAGAAAGGCGAAGTTAAATTAGACACCCAACTTGACCCCAGAGTGGCGCTGATATACACTTATCCCGGAATGGATGGAGATATTATTCATAAACTCATAGACTTAAAATATCATGGGATTGTTTTAGCAGGAACCGGTTTGGGGCACTGTCCCAAAACAATTATAGAACCTTTAAAAAGGGCAGTGGAGGAAGATATTCCTGTAGCCATGACTTCCCAGTGCCTCTTTGGATTCGTAGGTATGAACGTGTATGAACGGGGAAGAGACCTACTTAAAATTGGAGTTATTCCTTGCAAAAACATGTTGCCCGAAACCGCCTATGTAAAACTAATCTACGTATTAGGACACACAAAAAATATGAAGGAAATATATGAACAAATGACCACCAACCTGTGTGGAGAGATAACCGACCGAGAACCCTACAGAGCTTACCAAATATTCCAAGTAGGCGCAGAAAATTTTTAGAAAAGGCCTTATAGGACACTGTGAGGGAAAAAGGTGTGTGGAATTGTAGGTATCATTGAAAAAAATAATCCTGTTTCACCACTCATACATGAAGCGCTTAAAAGGCTTGAGTATCGAGGCTACGATTCAGCAGGTATAGCAACGATTCATCAAAACTCAATCTGTATAAAAAAAGATAAGGGAAAAATAGATGAGATTCACCAAAAGCTTGACTTAGACAGTCTTCTTGGTAAAATAGGGATAGGACACACAAGATGGGCTACACATGGTCTTCCATCAAAGATTAACGCTCATCCTCACCTTGACTGCACCAAAAAAATAGCAGTAGTTCACAATGGTATTATTGAAAACTTTCTAGAGCTACGCAAGGATCTGGAGAGAAGCCACAAATTTGAGTCAGAAACAGACACCGAAGTAATTCCACACCTAATAGAAGAAATCATATCGAAAACTAGGTGTGACCTCTACACGGCTACTAGGAAGGCGTTGCAGAAAATAAGGGGAACATTCGCAATAGCTGTAATTTACGTAGAGGAGCCAAATGTGCTAGTTTGCGCCAGGAACGAGAGCCCCTTGGTAATTGGAATTGGCAAAAACGCTAACTATTGTGCCTCTGATATTACTGCACTTCTCCCATTCACGAAAAAAATAGCATTACTAGATGACGGAGAAATAGCAGCCATAAATATCGACAAAATACACGTAGAAACCATCAACGGCGAGGTAGTAGTTGAACCAGAAATACAGGAGATTTCTTGGTCACCCGAAATGGCCCAAAAGGGTGGATACCCCCACTTTATGCTTAAGGAGATACATGAACAACCCCATGCACTTACCGGCACACTTCTGATAAGACCAGAAATAGTAGATCAAGTAGCCAGAACTCTAAATGACTCGAGGAAATTGTACATCACAGCTGCCGGCACATCGAACCACGCAGGGTTAGCTGGAAAATACATGCTATCCAAATTATCTGCTTTACAGAGCCAAGCAATAATATCCTCAGAATTTCAGGAATCCACAGCCAACCTTATTGATCAAGACACCACGATCCTTGCAATAAGCCAATCGGGAGAAACTGCGGACACTCTAAACGCCGTAAGATTCGCCAAGAACAACGGAGCAAAAATAATTTCAGTCACCAATGTCATGGGAAGCACCATCTCCAGGTTATCAGACCTCACTCTATACACACAAGCTGGACCCGAAATAGGAGTAGCAGCAACAAAAACCTTCATTGTACAACTTGCAAGCTTAGCCCTAATATCCTTAAAGATTGCCGAAATTAGAGGAGTTCTCGGAAGCGGAGAGATAAACCAACTCCGAGAAGGGCTAATGCAAACCCCCAAAATTGTAGAAAAAATCCTCAAAAAGGAAGAAAGCCTGGTAAGAGACATCGCTTACGAGTACGCCTACAAGCCAAACTTCTTATTTCTAGGGAGAGGCATTAGCACCACCACAGCAATGGAAGGATCGTTAAAACTAAAAGAAATAGCATACATTCACTCCGAAGCTTACCCCGCAGGAGAATCCAAGCATGGACCAATAGCCCTAGTCGAGCCCGGCTTCCCAGTAGTTTTCATCACACCACCTGACGAAACACACGAAAAAATAATTGGAAACATCATGGAGATGAAGGCACGAGGAGCAAAAATCATAAGCATAGCAGAGCAAAACGACCACGACATCAAAGAACTCTCTGATAGAATAATTAGCATACCCCCAACCCCCACACCATTCTCACCAATCACATACGTCGTACCATTACAACTACTCGCATATTACATTGCCACTAAAAGAGGATTCGACCCAGACAAACCCAGAAACCTAGCCAAAAGCGTCACCGTCCTATAAACAGCTTAATAAATTGAAAAGAAAAATTAAAGCTCCAGACTCATTATTTCACAAAACTACCACGCCATAACAACTGGTTTGCGTCCTTCGAATTCGCAACGCAAACACATTAAGTTTATATGCCTCGGGTAACTTTTCTCTTGAAGAAAAGTTTATAAGTTGTGCGGGGTTCATTTTTGTTGTGCAAAAAATTTACTACTTTTGTATCCCGTAAGATAATTTTAACATTAACATGGAGTTGATTAGGTGGCATTCAGACTGCCCAAAGTCGTTGACTCGATAAAATTCGGGCTACTTTCACCCGACGAGATTCGAAGAATGTCCGTCACCAGAATAATCACACCCGACACCTACGATGAGGACGGAGCTCCAATAGACTCAGGACTGATGGACAGCAGACTAGGAACAATAGAACCAGGCAGGCGCTGTCGTACTTGCGGATCAAGGGTGGGCGAGTGTCAGGGCCACTTCGGTCATATTGAGTTGGCGAGGCCTGTTATTCATGAGGCGTTTGCTAAGCTTCTTCAAAAGATTTTGAGGGCTACTTGTCGCTCTTGTTCGCGTCTTCTTTTGCCTGAGGATGAAATTAAAGTCTTTACGGAGCAGATGGATGCGTATGAGAGGGAGATGGGGACTCTGAGTGATGCTATTGCGGCTGAGGTTATTAAGAGGGCTTCTCGAATTAGTACTTGTCCTCATTGTGGGGAAAAACAGCTTAAGATTCGTTTAGAGAAGCCTACTACTTTTTATGAGGAGACTGATATAGGTTCTATACGTTTAACTCCGAGCGATGTTAGGGATAGGTGTGAAAGGATTATTGATAGTGATTGTCGTTTAATGGGTATAAATCCTAAATATGCTAGGCCGGAGTGGATGGTTCTCACTGTATTACCTGTGCCTCCGGTAGCTGTTCGTCCGAGTATTACTTTGGATTCGGGTGTTCGTTCTGAGGATGATCTTACACATAAGCTTGTTGATGTTATTCGTATTAATCAGCGTTTGAGGGAGAATATTGAGGCGGGGGCGCCACAACTTATAGTAGAGGATTTGTGGGAGTTACTTCAGTATCATGTTACCACCTATTTTGATAATGAGATGTCTGGGATACCTCCCGCGAGACACAGGTCTGGTAGGGCTCTGCGTACTCTTGCGCAGAGGCTTAAGGGGAAAGAGGGTCGATTTAGGAGCAATCTTTCTGGGAAGAGAGTTGATTTTTCTGCGCGGACTGTTATATCTCCCGATCCTAATCTTGGAATAAATGAGGTTGGTGTACCGGTTGAAATTGCAAAAATTCTGACGATACCTGAGAGGATAACTGAGTGGAATATTGATGATATGAAGGAGCTGATTATTAGGGGGCCGGATAATACTCCGGGTGCTAACTATGTTATTCGTAGTGATGGGAGGAGGATTGATCTTCGTTTTGTGAAGGATCGAAAGGCCATCGCTGATACGGTAGAGGTGGGGTTTATTGTAGAGCGTCATCTTCGGGATGGAGATATTGTTTTATTCAATAGGCAACCTTCACTGCATAGGATGTCAATAATGGCTCATCAAGTGCGTGTGATGCCTTTCAAAACATTTAGGTTGAATCTGTGTGTTTGTCCTCCCTATAACGCAGACTTTGATGGGGATGAAATGAATCTTCATGTCCCCCAGGGAGAGGAGGCGCGGGCGGAGGCTTATGTCTTAATGAGGGTTCAGGAAAATATCCTCAGTCCACGCTACGGAGGCCCAATTATAGGTGGCATTCAGGATTTCATTTCCGCAGCTTATTTGCTCACAAAGAAGGACACGTTTTTCAATAGGAAGGATGCTTGTGACCTGCTCTTGGCGGCGGGTCGCACCGAACTTCCGCCTCCTGCCATTAAAAGTCCAGTGGAACTTTGGACTGGGAAACAGATTTTTAGTGTCCTTCTACCTAAAGACCTGAATCTTTCTTTCAAATCAAAAATCTGTAAAAGATGCGATACTTGCTTAAAAGAAAATTGCCCGTATGACTATTTTGTGGTGGTTCGTAACGGAAATCTTGTTTCTGGCATTATTGATAAGGCCGCATTTGGGGCGGGGGTGCCGGGTAGCCTGTTCCACAGAATCGTCAAGGACTATGGGTCGGATCAGGCGAGGGACTTTCTTGATTCTGTTACACGCATGTTGACTCTTCTAATAACCGCTAAGGGCTTTACGATGGGAATAGACGATGTAGAGATAACGAAGGAGGCGCTTTCCCGTATAAATGAAATTTTGGAAGAATCTAATGCTAAAGTCAATGAACTGATTGAAACTTATAGAAGGGGAGAACTTGAAAGTCTTCCGGGCAGAACTCTGGAGGAGACCTTGGAAATGCTGATTATGCAAGAGCTTTCCAATGCTCGAGACAAGGCTGGTGATGTAGCAGGCGAATACCTTGGTATGCAAAACCATGCAGTAATAATGGCAAAAACGGGTGCAAGAGGAACATTACTTAATCTTGCACAGATGGCTGCTTGCGTTGGGCAACAATCAGTGAGAGGAAGCAGGGTGCAGAGAGGATACAGGAATAGAACACTGCCCCACTTTGAAGAAGGTGACTTGAGTGCGAAAGCAAGAGGTTTTGTTAGTTCAAGTTATCAAAAAGGATTAACTCCCATTGAATTCTTCTTCCACGCTATGGGCGGCCGAGAAGGACTTGTAGACACGGCTGTAAGAACCAGCACTAGTGGATACATGCAAAGAAGACTGATAAATGCGCTTCAGGACATTAAGGTAGAGTATGATAGGACGGTAAGGAATGCGGCAGGGAGCATAATTCAATTCCAGTATGGGGAGGACGGTGTAGACCCCTCTAAGAGTGATCACGGCAAATCCGTGAATATTGATGTAATAATTGAAAAAGTACTAAGCGAGGAAGAATAAACAATACAAAGAAAAATATTTATGCCGATTGAAAACAGTGGAAGATTACGTGTAATTATGTTGAATGGAATATGAATCTAAAATTACGCTTATCTCTTAATATTGGAATACCAGTAAGTGGTTTAAAATGTTAGCCGAAGAAATCTCGAAGCAAATAGATGAACTAAGGAAGGAGGAATTTCTTCCCCATTCATTGATTGATGAGCTTGAAAAGACCTTGAAAGCTAAAATTGGTGAAGATAATCTAACCCCCAAAAAAGTTAAAAAAATAATAGAAGAGGTTAAGAAGGCATATTCAAAAGTTTTAATAGAGCCTGAAGAAGCCGTTGGCACAGTTGCTGCTCAGAGTCTAGGAGAACCAGGTACACAGATGACTCTGAAAACATTTCACTATGCGGGAGTAGCTGAACTTAACGTAACGTTAGGTTTACCACGTTTAATTGAAATTGTTGATGCCCGGCGCAACCCCGCAACTCCTATGATGACTATACATTTAGACGAGGAACACCGATACGATCTTGCAAAAGCCAAAGAAGTAGCAAGACTGATTGAAACCACCAGAATAGAAAATGTTGCCCACAATGTCGAAATAGACCTCGCCACACATCAAATTGTCATCAATTTGGATCCGGAAATGCTGGAAGATAAGGGCATCACAGTAGAAATGGTGCTGGAAAAGGTAAAAGGTCTCAAGAAAGGCGAAGTAAGCTTTGAAGAAAACACCATCTATCTAACGCCTGAATCTGAAACCTTAACTGACCTACAAAAACTTTTGGAAAAAACAAGAAGTCTAACCCTAAAGGGAGTGGCAGGAATCGATAGGGTCGTTATCAAAAAGGAGAGGGACTCAAATGAGTATGTTTTGTACTCTGAGGGAACAAATCTACCTGAAGTTTTACGCATTCCTGGAGTTGACATTTCGAGAACCAGTTCAAATCATATACATGAAGTAGCGCAAACATTAGGAGTAGAAGCCGCCAGAAACGCTATAATAGAAGAAGCAAGCAAGGTTCTAGATGAGCAAGGGCTAGACGTAGATATACGCCACATAATGTTAGTAGCAGACCTAATGACAGTTTCAGGAGACATAAGGCAGATAGGACGCCACGGAATAAGCGGAGAAAAGGAAAGCGTACTTGCAAGGGCGGCCTTTGAGGTAACCGTAAAACATTTAATTGAAGCAAGTGTAAAAGGAGAAGAAGACAGTTTAAGCGGTATAACCGAAAACGTTATAGTAGGCCAACTAATACCTGTAGGCACTGGCGCAATAGACCTACTAATGGGTCAATATCCCAGGCGGGAAGAAGCTAAGGAGAAGTGAAAATGGACATCGATAAAGCAATAAACCTCGCAATTAAAACCGGAAAGGTAACCCTCGGCACAAAAAAAACAATAAGACAAATAAAGCTGGGTAAAACCCAGCTTGTAATCATAGCATCCAACTGCCCTAAAGAAACTCGAGAAGAAATACTCTACTATAGCAAACTCTCCAACATACCCATCTACAACTATGCAGGCACAAGCTGGGATCTAGGCTCCGTATGCGGAAGACCGCATATGGTGGCATGCCTATCAGTAGAGCAACCTGGTGACTCAAACATACTAAAATTAAAGGAGGGATAAAAAATAGCAAGCTATAGTGTAAAACTCACCTCAACAGAACTCCGGTATATAGCTCTCTTTGAGAGCATAACAGGTGCGGTAGTAAAAGACTGCATTGTGGATGAGGAAGAAGGAAGAATAGTGTTTGTAATAAAACCGGGAGATATCGGAATGGCTATAGGAAAACGGGGAACGAACATAAAGAGAGTCAGGGATTTCATTAAGAAACCCATAGACGTAGTTGAATACGCAGATACCCCTGAGGACTTCATAAAAAATACTCTCGCCCCAGCAAGAATAAAATCTATCCACATAACTGAGAAAAGAAACGGAAAAAAGGTAGCGGTTGTGAACGTGGATCCCAAAGATAAGGGCATTGCCATTGGAAAAGCGGGAAAGAATGTTGCCCGTGCACGTCTGCTGGCGCGTAGGCATTTCCAGATTGATGATGTAATCATTGGCTGAAAACTACCCGAACCGTTCCACCCTCATTGCGGGGAAATTTTTATACTTTTAGAATGAGAATCGGATACCCTTTATGTTAGGTTTGGCACAGTTTAAACTCCATTACGCGGATTTGAACGTCTCTTATTGCAGTTTAAGCCATCCGTCAATCAGGTTCTCTCTCTTGTATAGATGTGTTAGGTCAGTAAAATTGCAACCACACAGCTGCGTAGGAGCAAAATTATTCAAAATTGTAGGTTCCGAAAGTTGGATTCAAAAATAAGTTATCTTTTGATTATTGGGGTTTTCCCTTTTTCATTGGTTTTTGAAGGTGGTCTTTTTAGATTATCATAAATTGAAATATCTGAGTTTTGTTTATCTCACTGAAACTGCTATTCTTTCCTTTTCCTCTTTCTTCATTACTGCACTGCTTTTTGTGTCGTTGGCTGCTGCATTTATCAGTTCGTCTGCTAGGCATTCCTCTATGGTCTTCTGGTTGCCGAAGCTTGCTTTTCTCGCTCCTTCGGTTAGGAATCTTAACGCCAAGTCTACGCGCCTCATAGGGGCTACATCTACTGCCTGGTGGTAAACTATTCCACCGTAACTAATTCGGGTCGTTTCCTCTCTGGGTGCTGAATTTTCTACCGCCCTGACGAGGACTTGCACGGGATTCTGTCCAGTTTTTAGATGTATGATTTCGAAGGCGAGTCTAACTATGTTCAGTGCTTTTATTTTTTTGCCAGCGTTCCGCCCCGGATTCTGTAACTTGTTGATTAATCTTTCAACTATGGTTAACTTAGATTTTAGGAATCTTCTTTGTTCGTGTCGACCACCAGTATGCGGAATGTATTTTGGTGTGAGGTTTATGTAGTCTCTTAGTCCTACATCACGTATTTCAATATTGTCAATTGGCCATTTCCCGAATACCTTCACTTCACTCATATTGATGCTTGCCCCATTTTTATTTTAGGTTATTATTAATTAAATTTAGCTTGATTTTTGTTTGAAATGTTTTAGGTAGTGGTTTCACCTTATTGGTTTTTCTTTCTTTCCAGATAGAAGTGCCTCTAGGGACACACCATTCACTTTAACGACTTTCCATCTTACCCCTGGTAAATCTCCGAAGGCTCTTCCTCTGGCACCACCTATGCCTGCCACAATAACTTCATCATGTTCGTCTACGAAGTTTAGGGCACCATCGCCCGGTAGGAAAGCTGTAATCTGTTTTCCATTTTTAATGAGTTGGACTCTGACGCATTTTCTAATAGCTGAGTTTGGCTGTTTGGATTCTATTCCCACTTTTTCGAGGACGATGGCTCTCGCTTGAGGGGCGCCCTCTAGAGGGTCTGCCTTAACATCAAGATGGAGCATTCTACGTTTGTAGTACCTGTCCTTCCACCTAGCCTTTTTACTCTTTGTCTTGAGTGTACGTGCTGCAAACTCGCCTTTCGGTGATTCACCAACCATTAGATTCCCTCAAATATTTAGGATTTTGATGCGAAAACCAAGTAAAGGGAGATATTTAAACTTTTTTTA